>Ga0209045_1000020_pt1 | contig 193639 bp, 142 predicted proteins | sample SaaInlLV_10m_DNA_4_FD_184664 | JGI IMG/M metagenome (GOLD analysis project Ga0209045, IMG submission 184664) | Marine microbial communities from expanding oxygen minimum zones in the Saanich Inlet - Saanich Inlet SI072_LV_200m_DNA (SPAdes) (version 2) | ecosystem: Environmental > Aquatic >...
AATAAACTTTGTTATTTGTTGTTGCACTTGTTGTTAAGTTTGTTTCATTGTCTTGCCATAATGGATTAACATTATCTAAACTAATTGTCCATTCATCAGTCTGATTTGTGTTTCCAGCTGTATCATTTACATACCAAGTCCAATTAATTGTTCCATTACTTACATTAATTGTTTTAACAACTTCAATCTCTTGTCCATCTGTATACGCTGCAGCACTATCATTTAACCAATCTGTTGAGTTGTAGAAACTAAAAATATAACTATCAGGATTTGTTTCATTCAAAGTAATATTGAAATAAACTTTGTTATTTGTTGTTGCACTTGTTGTTAAGTTTGTTTCATTGTCTTGCCATAATGGATTAACATTATCTAAACTAATTGTCCATTCATCAGTCTGATTTGTGTTTCCAGCTGTATCATTAATATACCAGGTCCAATTAATTGTTCCATTACTTACATTAATTGTTTTAACAATCTCAATTTCTTGTCCATCTATATATACTGCAGCACTATCATTAACCCAATCTGTTGAATTGTAGAAACTAAAGATATAACTATCAGGATTAGTTTCATTCAAAGTAATATTGAAATAAACTTTATCATTAGTTGTTGCTGAAGTTGTTATGTTAGTTTCATTACTTTCCCACAAAGGATTTGTTGGATCAACTGTAAATAAAATAAATTCTGAAGCCATATTACTTAATGTATCATTACAATAGATTGTTAGATTATGATTACCATCATCCAAAGTTAAGGTTTTGTTTGCTTGATTACCACCTGTTCCAGAATAACTGATAACAACTAAACCATCGCCACCATCTGTTCCATCACTTGTATCTGAAATACCACCTTCTCCCCTACCAATAATATAATTATCACTATTGTTCATTGGAGCAGTAGGCCCTATAATATCACTTGTAACTCCACCAAAGCTACCATTGATTAAATTACCATTTGTAATCCTAGATGAATTAAGGTGACCACTACCACCGCCACCACCTCTAGCATCACCACAACCACCAGCTCCACCAAAGTAACCTGCACCGCCTCCACCCCCGTCATAAGATGAAGAGGAAGTTCTTGAACCTCCGCCATCACCATTGCCACCTTGCAATTCTGAACCTGAAGAGCTACAACTATTTGTTCCACCTGCAATTTGTGTTCCGCCACCACCACAAGCAGAAGACGAACGGCTAGGATGATCTGCACAAGAACCCCCAACATAACCACCACCAAAACCACCAGGATAATAACCAGTTCCTCCTCCACCAGCTCCTGCAATTATTAAAGCAGTTCCTTGACTTACTGATTCTGAGAATATACCTGAATAACCTCCTCCACCTCCACCAGAAGCATCACCAGCTGTACCATAACCTCCACCAGGATAACCGCCTAATCCACCATAATCTGGAGAACCTGGTGCAACATCCCCCCCACAACCAACATTTACAATTAATGTTTCTCCTGGTGTAACGCTTAAAGTACCATTTGCATAACCACCAGAAGCACCATCACCACTATAAGACCATGATTTTGATCCTCCTCCACCAGCACCCCACATTTCAACAGTTACAGAAGTTACTCCCGAAGGTACTGTCCAGTTTTGAGTATTTTCTGTACAATTATATACTAAAGTTTGAGCCATGAGCATTATAGAAGTATCATTAGCTCCTTCATCAAGACTGTATGCACACCAAGATATATTATCATCATCAAATGCAGACCAGTTTAAGTCCAAAGCAGAGGTTAAATAATTAGTATTATTTAAAGGAGAATAGATTGAAATATTTGGAGCAGTTAAATCTAGAAATAAATTAATACTCCACTCATCACTTTGATTAATATTTCCAGCAGTATCATTAATATACCATGTCCAATTAATTGTTCCACTACTAACATTAATTGTTTTCACGACTTCAATTTCTTGTCCGTCCGTATAACTTACTGCTGAATCATTTAACCAATCTGTAGAGTTGTAAAAACTGAAGATATAACTGTCTGGATTTGTTTCATTCAAAGTGATATTGAAATAAACTTTATCATTTGCCACTGCAGATATAGTCAAGTTTGTTTCATTATCTTGCCATTTAGGATTTATTGTTTCTGTTGTTAAACTTCTAATTTCTGTGTCATTCCAATTACCACTTGTATCAGAAGCATATGCTTGATAGGTATAATTACCATCTGGTAAAGCATCGGTTGCATTTAATGACTGATTTACATAAAGATACCATTGTGTTGAATTGAATTTATTTAAATTTGACAAATATTGTTGAGAGATTTCATCTGCTGTTAAGCTTCTGTTCCAAACTCTTACTTCATCTATTGTACCGTTAAAAGGATATTCATTATTACTTGTACCAATATAAAATGAATTTGTATTTCCATAAATACTGTTTATAGTAGATGTTTGATTAGCTGTTTGTACCCCATTTCTGTAAATTTTCATACCATTAGTATTAGTAGTGCCATCCCATGTAGCAGCAATATGCTGCCAACTATTTAAAGTAAAATTAGCATTCTCTGTTGCTTGTGTTCCTGAAGATTCTCCTGCAATAATAAAAATAGGTTGTTTAGATAGTGTTCCAATGTAATAGTTCACCGTCTCATAACCACCTAAATCAGCACTAGTCTTTCCAAGTATATGTGAATGATCAGAAGTACCATATCCCTTCATATAAACCCATGCAGAAATTGTTAGTGCCCCAGTTATATTCAAGCTATCACTACTACTTATATTGATACCGTCCCCATTACCACCAAATTCAAAACCACCACCATACTTTCCAGAAAGATTATACTGAGCATCATTAAATGCAGTCCCATTATTACCATATTCACTAACATCAACAACATAAGTATTATTCTCTCCTAAATTACTAATATTATCAAAGTTCATCATTAGAACTAATGAGTCATTATAATAAGTATAATTAGTTCCATTCCAGTTATATTTAACTTCATTAAGGTTTGTTTCTGTTATTGAAAAGTTCATCTCAATTGAAGTATTATCTGTAAGGGTATTATTTGCAGGAGTTAAACCTAGAACATCAATTTGAGGAGAAGCAATTACAAAGTAAACACTTCCAAGAACTACTAACATAAAGAACAAACAAATTAAAACTTGTTTTAAGTGGGTTTTATTAGCTATCATTTAGCCCACCCCTTATTCTTCTTATTTAAAATCAGACTTTTATTTCTTAATATATTTCTAAAGTGAACCACCATCTTTTCAGTTCGTTCTTCTTCTTGAACTGGAAATATTCTCTTTTTTCTGGTTCCTTTATTGATTTTTAGACCTATTTTGTTAACTTTTCTCTTTTTGTTCCTACTTTTATTTTTCTTTATTATTTCTTTTTTCTTTTTAATTGGTTTTTTCTTTTTAATTTTCTTAGGTTTTCCTTTATTAGTCTTGTTTATAGTAACTTTGGTTTTTTTATGGGAAGAAATTATTACTTCTTCTTCGCCTTCTTGCCCTCTCTTTAAGAATACAAATAAACCAACCAACATAAACATTAATGATAAATAAATTACAACCCTCGAAAGCCCTTTATTTACATTACGTTTTTTTGTTGATAAACCAACTAAATCTTTTTCTTCATCAGCAATATTTTTAACTTCCCCCTCATCAAACAAATAAGTAGTTTCTTCTAAAAGTTCCATACTTTCATCTTCTTCTTCAATTAGTTGTTCTTCTATTTCCACATTATCCCAACTATCAAGTATATCTTGTAACGATGGACTTTCATCTTCTTCAACAACTTCTTCTTCTATCCCTCCACCCCCTGTTCTATCCACTGGTTGATTTGGATTTGGTGTTGGAGTTGGGGTTGTATCAGGTGCTGATGGATCAGAAGTACCTAAAACTGCAGAGTATTGTAAATTCTCAACTCTGATGGTAGTTCCTTCATCCACGCATTTTATTCCACTTATTGTAACACCCGTACTATTTCCCAAACAAGTTGAAAAATTAATTTCACCAGCAGAATTACATGTATCTGACAATTCTGAAATTTCACTTATTTCAGCATCTTTAACACACAAATCAATGAAACTGTTGTCAGTAATATACAGGGTTTTATTATTTTGAAGTTGAGAGGAATGATTGATTAAAATATAGCTGGAATTCTTTTTAATTGAAACATTAGTTAAATCTAAAATACCATCTGAGAAATTATGTGTAAAATTAACTATTAGTTCTGAATCATCATAAAATAATACCTCTTTTGAATCATTAAATGTGCTTAGGTTATCGTCACCACCAACAGTTATTTCTAAACTAGTAGTACCATTTTGAGTTATGTTATCTTCAGTTCCAATTAAATTATCTAAATTATCATGAACATTATCATTATCATCATCTGTCCAATCTGGAGTAAATACTATTCCCGAAGGATCATTTAAGTTGGAAGCATTATCCCAGCAACTAGCATTCCATGTATAATCTGCCCAAGTCAAGCTATTAATTGTATAAGTGCACTCCGTGTTATTAATACACAAAACATCATTAGCCCTAACAACATCATTGATTGTTAAATTACAATATATTAGGGATGCAATATTATCTGTTACTGTCCAATTAAATGCAATACTAGTGGCATTTATTTTCAAATTACTAGTTGGATAATTTTGTACAACTATTGGAGGCGTTATATCTAATACAAATAATGTTGATGAATTTTTAGTATTTGTTGCGGCATCTCCTGCAAAGATAGAAAAGTTGTATGTTCCGTCAGGAATACCAGTTCTATTGAACAAGTCATCCCAAACATGAATTGTTACATTACTTGGGTAAGTGGTGGAGTTTGACAACACAACTGAAGAACCAGTAATACTAAAATTAGTATCATTTAGTGAAAAGTCTTGAACAATTGCATTTAAACTAAAGTTAGAATTATAATAAGTTAGACCAACTGGTGGTGCAATTAACTGAATAGTTGGATTTACATTATCTAAAGTAAAATTATAACTAGTTGTATAAACATTTCCCAATGTATCATTAACTGTTAAGTTAAATGTTACATTCCATTCTGCATTTGTATAATTAGATGAGTTCCAGATTGCATCCCAGTTACTAGTTGAATTTAATGGCCCTTCATTTAATACTTGAGAAGTATTTGAAGCATTTAAGAAATAATAAGTTGCATTATCAATTTCCATAAGATTATCAGTTATTTCAGTGTATACATAAACATTATAACCTAAGAAATCACTTGCTTTAGGGGTTGCTATTGTAACTGTTGGTGGCACTTGATCAACAGTAATGTTTCTTGGAGTTGTAATATTAGTATTTCCTGCCGCATCTGTACAATTAATATGCCAACTATGAGTTCTATTCTCAAGATTAGATGCATTTAAACTTGTGTTTACATTTGATATTACACTTGCATTTGTGTTTATAGATGCATTTGTAAGGTAACCTGGTTTGTCCATAAACAAGACACAACTAATTGAATTATTATCTGATGCATTAAATGAAAAGTTTTGGTTTACTAAAGTAGTATTAACTCCATTTGCTGGCGACAATGCAGTAACTCTTGGAGGAATTGTATCTAAAACAATTGTTCTTGTTGCAGTAAAGTTTAGATTTTCAGAAGTATCGTTTGCAGTCGCATTAATATAATAAGTCTCATCCTGAAGATTAAAGAATGTTACTGTAAATGAACCTGAATCAGAGGATGAATTTACTAATCCAGTATCATTGTAGATATATGCGATTGCTGTATCAAGATATTGATCTGTTGCTGCTACTTGTACAACTATTGATGTTTGTGATTTATTACCCTGTCCGGTTGTAGCTGGTCCAAATGAAACTGCAGGAGCAATGTTATCTGACTTTACTTGAACCGACCAGACATTTGTCTGATTTTCATTTCCAGATGTATCATTAATATACCAGGTCCAGTTGATTGTGCCGCTGCTAACATTTATTGTTTTAACAACTTTTATCTCTTGTCCATCTGTATAACTTGTAGCACTATCATTTATCCAAATAGTACTATTGTAGAAACTAAAGATATAACTATCAGGATTAGTTTCATTCAAAGTAATATTGAAATAAACATGAGTTCCTTGTATTGTTGAACTAGTTATATTTGTTTCATTATCCTGCCATAATGGATTTATGTTATCACCCAAGGTTATTGTCCATTCATCTGTCTGATTTATATTTCCAGAAGTATCATTTACATACCATGTCCAGTTAATTGTTCCACTGCTAACATTAATTGTTTTCACGACTTCAATTTCTTGTCCGTCAGTATAACTTACTGCTGAATCATTAACCCAATCTGTTGAGTTGTAAAAACTAAAAATATAACTATCAGGATTTGTTTCATTCAAAGTAATGTTGAAATAAACTTTATCATTAGTTGTAGCACTTGCTGTCATATTAGTTTCATTATCCTGCCAGTTAGGATTTGTTGTATCTATTGTTACAGTTCTAACTTCTGTATTATTCCAATTGTTGTTTGTATCTGCAGCAAATGTTTGATAAGTATAATCTCCTTCAGGCAAAGAATCAGTTGCATTTAATGATTGATTAACATAAAAATACCATTGAGAGGAATTAAATTTATTCAAGTTAGAAATATATTGTTGGTAAACTTCATCTGCTGTAAATGATGTGTTCCAGATTCTTACTTCATCAATGGATCCATTGAAATTTCTTCCAGCGCTAAGTGTATCATATCCAACACCTAAATTTTGCCCAGTTGAATCAGGAGTAGAATCCCAAGTATCGGTAATATCTAAAATACCATTAACATAAGTATTTACAGCCGAACCAGATTTAACAATAACAAGATTATACCAAAGATCATTGTTAATTGTAATTGAACCTGTTCCAACTCCACTATTTCCTAAGTATAAGTCCACTGCATTGTCTTGAACATATGCAAAAATCCCACCATTACCGCTAGATTCCTTATCAAGAATACAATTAGCATATAAGGTGTTTTGCTCAGCATTATTATTTTTTATCCATACAGACCAAGTAGCATTTCCACTTTCAACACTAACAGAAGAACTGTCACCCACCATAATTTGATCATCACTACCGTCAAATTCAAAGGCCCCATTATATTTTCCAGTTGAATTCCAAATACTTCCGGTTACAGTTCCATTGTTTCCGTTATCACTTAAATCAGCAACAAGAGTATCATTTTCTCCTAAATCACTAACATTATCAAAGTTCATCATTAACACTAATGAATTATCATAATAAGTATAATTAGTTCCATTCCAATTATGGGTTACATTTCCAAGATTAGATTCATTAATTGAAATGTTTATTCCAACAAATGTTTCTGATTGGTTTGTTGTATTAGTTGGTGTTGATGAGATAAATCCAACAAATGGTGGAGTAGTATCAGCTACACTTAAAGTTATTGTCCATTCATCTGTTTGATTTGTATTTCCTGCCGTATCATTAATATACCAAGTCCAATTAATTGTTCCACTGCTAACATTTATTGTTTTCACGACTTCAATTTCTTGTCCATCTGTATAATTTACCGCACTATCATTTACCCAATCACTATTATTATAGAAACTAAAGATATAACTATCGGGATTAGTTTCATTCAAAGTAATGTTAAAATAAACTCTATCATTAATTGTTGTTGAAGTAGTTATATTTGTTTCATTATCTTGCCATTGAGGATAGGTTGAATCACTAGACAAGGTAATATTCCATTCATCTGTTTGATTAGTATTTCCGGCCGTATCATTAAAATACCAAGTCCAATTGATTGTTCCTTCACTAACATTTATTGTTTTTACGATTTCTATCTCTTGGCCATTTGTATAACTAACAGCAGTATCATTCACCCAATCTGTACTATTATAGAAACTAAAGATATAACTATCTGGATTTGTTTCATTCAAAGTAATGTTAAAGTAAGCATAATCTCCCAAAGTTGCATTTGTTGTTAAATTGGTTTCATTATCTTGCCATAATGGATAAGTAAGATCTAGAGTAATATTTCTTACTTCTGTATTATTCCAATTATCTCTTATATCAGAAGCAAATGCTTGGTAAGAATAATTTCCTTCTGGTAATTCATCTGTTGCATTTAATGATTGGTTAACATAAAGATACCATTGTGAGGAATTGTATTTTTGTAAATTTGATAAATATTGTTGAGAAATCTCCTCTGCTGTTAAACTTCTATTCCAGATTCTAACTTCATCGATTGAGCCATCAAATAACATACCATTATTTCTTTTTCCAATATAAAGATCATTATTAGAATCTTCATAAATTGTTCCAGATGTGGCTACAACACCATCTGCAACACCATCCAAATAAAATTGTGCTTGATTATTTGAATAAACCACAGTAATACTATGCCAAATATTATTGCTTAATGTTGTATCTGCTACAACTGTTGTCCAATCTGTACTAAAATCAGATGAATAAAATGCAATTTCATTTCCTTCATATAAATAAAATTCATATTGTGCATCTGCATGTGAATTTGCTTTTGCTATAATCATAGGATAGCTACCACCCGCCAGCCCCCCTCTTTTGTTTATCCATGCAGATAAAGTAAAATTATTAGTTAAACTATTAGTTTCATTATGATTAATTAGTAAGTAATCATTTATTCCATCAAGATGAACCCCACCATTATACTTCCCACTTGAATTAATTATTGCGCCACTAAAAAGAGTACCATTATTATTTCCATTTTCACTTAAATCAGCAACAAGCGTATCATTCTCTCCTAAATCACTAACATTATCAAAATTCATCATCAAAACCAAACTACTATTATACATAGTATAATTAGTTCCATTCCAATTATAGGTTACATTTCCTAACTCTGATTCATTAATTGAAACATTGATCTCGACAAATGGTGATGAATGATTTGTTGCATTTTCTGGTGTAGAGGAAATAAATTCTATAAATGGAGGGATGTTCTCAGTTGTAATTAGTGAAAATGGAAAATCACAAGAAGTATCATTCCAATTATTAAAGCTGTCATTTGCATAAATACACCAACTTACATTAATGTCAAGAGTTGTATTCAATGTTTTTGTTACATTTGACCATGCTGCTTCTGATGAAGGTGTTTCTTCTTCTCCCCAAACACCATGCGCAGGTTCAGGATCTACATATTCCCTAACAGCAAACCAATCTGTGTAAATATAGGCCGCCCCACCTGCCCCCGCATCTATACCAAAACCAGCCACCAATGGAATTGTAGATATTAATGTAACATTTGAGATTAAACTTTCATTAACACCATCATACAATAATTGAACAAAAGAATCACCCCATCTTTGTTCAACTATGCTCCAAGAATCTCTATTATTAGTAATAGAATTATACTGAGACAAACTATTATTAAAAGAAGCAAAATGCTGATAAGGGGAACCGCCTCCAACCCAACTATATCTCTTTAGTTCTTGATGAAGGCTTTCAGATATTCCCCCACTAACATAAGAAGGAATTCCTGAATCCAAAAATCCTGAATAAGACATTATATTAGCTGATGACTGAGCATAATATTGTTTGGTTCTAATTGCAGAACCTGGTGAAAAGGATTTTTTTGTTCGGAAATAACCTGTATTCCAAGTGCCTGATGAAGATCCTGTAAGTTTTCCAGAACCTCCTGACTCTACAATAGATACAGTTGCACCACTAGTAGAATTCCATTTATCTGAATCAATTGATCCATCATCAAAGTTATCAAAGAATTGGAATGTATTTGTACCATTACTGACATTTGTTTGAGTTGGATTTCCATAATAAATGTAAATTGTTTGATTTCCAAGTGAAAGATTGCTGTCAAGCCTTACCCAGAATGTTGCATTAATCTTTTCATTAACTTCTTCTATCCAATAACTCAAAAGAGTTCCTGATGCATCTGTAAATCTAACATCACCAAAATCTTTTCTTGTTCTTGGTAATAAAGTAGAGTTGAGATAAACAAAATTTTCACTATCAGTACCTGTTGCATTTATGACTGTGATTGAAACTGTATAATTTAATCCTGCATCAGTATTATTTTGAATTGTATGAGTCTTTCTATAATTCCAACCACTTGTTTCATCCAATGTATAAGTTTTAAAATCAACCCAACTATCATTTGTCCAGCTTCCAGTATTATTTGTTGAGAATATATAACCACCTAATTCAGATGTATCATTCCAATAAAGACTAAATAAAGTTTGCTGTCCAGCTAAACTAGAATTAGAAGAATTTAATGAGTATTGTGGAGGAGCTGCAATTATTAAGTCTCTTGTCTCTGTACTGTTCCAATTGCCTAAGTTATCAGAAGCATATGCTACATAAGTATAATTACCATCCGCAAGTCCATGCGTTGCATTTCTTTTTTGATTAACATAAAGATACCATTGTGAAGAATTGAATTTCTGTAAATTTGAAGCATATTGTTGAGAGATTTCATCTGCAGATAATATTCTATTCCAAAGCCTCACTTCATCAATTGTTCCATTAAACCATCTTGCAACCGAGTCAGAACTTGTCCATGCCCCTATTGTTAGATTCCTAGATGAATCATCTCTTGCATCTCCTGAAGGAGTTGAATATTCAACTATTGTTTGCTCTATACCATTTAAATAAATTTTAGGGTCATTACTGACATTAGTATTGTTGTACGTTACAGTTACACAATACCATTTGTTTAGTTCAATTGAATCATTTGCTAAACGCCAACCACCATCAGTTGAATCAAAATCTTGTCTGTATTGAAGTGTATTATTATATGTAGAATCACTTGCAATTTCAGTCAACATAAGTTGCCAACCAAAACCATTACCACTTGATTTACTTACAATTCTTCCCCAACCACCAGACGCAGGCGATCCAGCTATTTGGCCCCAGCCTTTAGCATAAAACCAAGCAGATACTGTTTTAACTGAGAGATTATTAATGACGCTTTCATTTAAAACATTAATATAATCATTTGTTCCATCAAACTCATATGCACCACTATATTTTCCTGCGGTTGAATTAAATGTTGCTCCATCTACCGAACCATTATTACCATTTCCACTTATATCAAATATTAAAGCATCATTTTCATTTAACGACGAAACATTATCAAAGTTCATCATTAAAATCAGTGAATCATTATAATAAGTGTAATTTGTTCCATTCCAATTATAAGTTAAGTTACCTAAATTAGATTCATTAATTGAAACATTTATCTCAACATATACGTTTGTATAGTTTGTTGCATTAGCTGGGGTTGAGTTAATAAAGCCAATAAACGGTGGTGTTGCATCTGCTTGTAAAGTAATTGTTCTCTCCCCACCACTAATCCAAGTAGTTAAGTTCTTTGCATACACATCATAGGTATAGTCACCAAAACCTAAGCCATTTGTTGCATCTTGACTTTGGTTAACAAAAAGATTCCATTGTGTTGAATTAAATTTCTGTAAATTTGAAATATATAATTGATAAATCTCTGTATTTGTTAATGTTCTATTCCAAAGGAAGACCTCGTCTAGAGAACCATTAAAATAATAGATCACACTATTAGCACCACCCGCACCAATATATAGAGAATCATCATTTGCACTTCCTCCTAATTCAACATCAAAAGCAGTAGTACTATCAAGTGTTCCATTGATATAATAATTAACATGTGTCCCATTAGAAGTAATAACTACGTGATGCCATTGGTTTATCTTGATTGGTTTGCTTGACGATATTGCTTGTCCACCACCAGAATCATAACCATACAATCTTAAGTTAGGAGCAGAATACCAATCCAAGCCCCAATTTCCTTCTTCTTCTGAATTATCATATCTTTGTGAGAAAATAAAATTAGAAGTGTCTTGATTATAAGTTTTCATCCAAAAAGATAATGTTCTAACAACAGGAATATATGCTCCTGTACTAAAATATCCACTTCCATTAAATTCATATGCACTGCCATAATAACCATCAGCAATTGTTGGTGAACCAGAAGTATACATAACTCTTTCTTGAGCTGAAGCATCTACAACAACACCATCTGATTCATCTAATGCAGAAAGATTATCAAAATTCAACATTAAGTTTAGGGATTCATTATAATAAGTATAATTTGTACCATTCCAGTTATAGACTAAAGAATCTAAACTGTTTTCAACAATAGAAACATTTACTAAAACACTTGTTTCTGATTGAGAGGAAGCATTTTCTGGAGTATTTGTTGTATAATTTATTTCAGGAGTAACATCTATTGCATCTCCTGAGATAATAATTGTTCTTTCTTCAGTTAAGTTTTCATTCCCTATAGTATCAGCTGCAAATGCTTTATAAGTATAATTTCCTAAATCTAATCCGTCTCTCAAACTTTTAGACTGATTAATATACAAATACCACTGTGTTGAATTAAATTTCTGCAAATTAGAAGCATATATTTGATATATTTCGTTATCTGTTAATGTTCTATTCCAAACAAACACTTCATCAAGTGAACCATTAAAATTATAGACTGCATCATTAGCTCCACCAGCACCAATGTATAAAGGATCATTATTTGTGCCCCCTCCTAATATAGTATCAAAAGCAACCTTGTTATTTAGCTCACCATTAACATAGATTCTCATGTTAGTTCCATCTGTAGTCAAAGAAATATGATACCATTCATTTACATTTATATCAGAGTTTGTTGGAATTGCAAAGCCCCCAGCAGAATCATATGCATAAATTCTTAGACGAGGAGAAGCATACCAATCAATACACCAGTTCCCATCTTCCTCAGTGCCATCGTATCTTTGTGAAAAAATGTAATGAGATGTATCTCTATCATAAGTTTTCATCCAGAAGGAAATTGTTTTTATGAGAGGTATGTAGGATCCTGTACTAAAATAACCATTACCATTAAATTGATACCCTCCTCTGTAATAACCTGTTTCATTAACTGTTGGAGCTGTTCCTACTGTTGAAATTGAATGATTAAATATAGAATGATCCATTACAACACCATCAGATTCATCTAATGAAGATTCATTATCAAAGTTCATCATTAAGATTAATGAATCATTATAATAAGTGTAATTTGTTCCATTCCAATTATAAGTTAGATTTCCAAGATTAGATTCATTTATTGAAATATTGATCTCTACAAATGTATCTGTTTGATTTGTATTATTTACAGGTGTTGAAGCTAAAAAATCCATTTGAGGAGAAGCAATTACAAAGTAAACACTTCCAAGAACTACTAAAATAAAGAACAAACTAACGAAAACTTGTTTTAGATGGGTTTTATTAATCACTTAACCCACCTCTTGTTCTTCTTATAAACTTCAATTAATACCAACAAAATCTTATCAAATGTGTGTTTTCTAACAAAGTCTAGATTTTCTAGTTTTTCTTTAGTTTCTTTGCTTATACGAATAGTTGTAGAACTAGAAACTTCAGTTTTAACGTCCATAGAAATAGTTTTTTTCTTTCTTTTATTGTATATATCCATTAATTTAAGCATAATCTCATCAAAAGTATGTTTTCTAACAAAGTCCAAATTCTCTAGAACTTCCTTGGTAGACCTATTTATACGAATAGTTGTAGACTTTGCATGCATAATGGACATTATATACTTTGTAGACTAATGGCTTTTTAAAGGTTTTGGTTTTTTTAGTATAAAACATACCAATTTAGAAATCTATAAAGATCAATGAATAAACACAAACATTAGAATTATATCGTTAATTTACTATTTTTTACCTTCTTTCTTACTTTTTTCTTCTTTACTGGTAGAATATCTTTTCGTTTCTTTCTTTTATTCTTATTTTTCTTTATTATTTCTTTCTTTTTCTTAAGAGGTTTTTTCTTTATAATTTTCTTTTTCTTACTTTTCTTTTTTATTTTGCTTTTCTTTTTGAGAGGGGTTTTCTTTTTAAGATTCTTTTTTTTACTTTTCTTTTTTATTTTGTTTTTATTTTTCTTTTTTACATTACTTTTACTTTTCTTTTTACTAATCACACCCACAACAACCGCAGATTCTTCATCAGGAAAATCCTCAATTTGAGATTCTGCTTTAATTTCCTGCTTTTCCTCTTGGCAAATTGTTTCTGTTTCTTGACCTGCTGTTTCAGCAACTGTTGTTTCATAATTTCTATCTTCTCTTCCCAAAAGTTCTTTTATTTCCCATTCTTCTCTCTTCAAAAAGATAAGTAAACCAACCAACACAAAAATGAAAGATAAATAAATTATAAATCTTGAAATTCCTCTTCCAATAGTTAATCTCTTTGTTGAAAATCCAACTAAATCTTTTTTCTCTTCTTCATTTTCTGTAGTTTCTTGAACTTCCTCCCCATCAAATGAATAAGTAATCTCTTCTAATAACTCCAATCCTTCATCATACATCTCTTCTGGCTCAACCACTACTTTTTCTGGATTATCGCTTTCATCATCATCGTATTTACTGCTACAACCAGGATCAACCATGTCAAACCAACCATCATTATCATTATCAAGACCATCATCACATTCAAATTCTTCTACCCAATAACTATCAGATCCTCCTCCCCCTCCACTCTCGGAACTTGGTGAACTTGATGAACTAGCAACAGTACCTTTAACAGCAGAGTATTCAAGCCCATCTATTCTTATTGTTGAACCTTCATCAACACAAGTTATTCCTTCAATTACTACACCAGTACTATTTCCTAAACAAGTCGTAAAGTCTGTTTCATTTACACCATCACATCCAGAGGACATTTCACTAATAGAAGCAACTTCAGCATCTTTAACACATAAGGCTAAGAAACTATTATCTACAATATACACAGACTTATTATTCTGCAATTGTCCAGACAGATTAACAATTATATATGTAGAGGTTTTAATTATTGAGATGTTACTTAAATCAAGATTTGATTCTGATAAATTATGTGTAAAATTAAATATTAAATCATTTTCATCATAGAACTTAATATTCTGAACTCCACTGTGGGCTTGATTTGTAGCATTACCTCCAATTGTAACATTTAATTTAGTTAATCCTGATTTTGTTACGTTAGATTCATTATAAGTAATAGTATCTAGACTATCTTCAATACCATCATTATCTGTATCATTTATAGCATAAGTACTATCAATAACTACAGTTCTTGTTGCAGTATAATTTATATTTGATAAAGTATCATTTGCCGTAGCATTGAAGTAATAAGTATCATCGGAAAGATTTGTGAAGTTCAGTGCAAAAGGAGAAACTAAACTTGTTGTGGAATTAACTGAAACATTAAATGAGTTAAAAAGATTTATTGTTAACGTATCTAATCTAGAATCATTAGCAGAGATATTTACAAAGATATAATTAGATGAATAAGTTCCTGCACTATGGGTAGAGGAATCATAACTAATGTTTGGAGCAGTAGCATCTAACTGAACCATTACTGTGCTTGATGAGTTACATCTGGAATCATCACAAGCAGTCATATTAGTGGAATAATTACCGTCTGCTAAGCCTGTAAAATTAAATAAGTATGGAGATGCTGCACCAGTACTTTCATTTATTAGATCTGTTTCATCATAAAGATAAATTGTAATATTATTTAAAGCAGCATCAACTGAAGTTGCGTTTACATAAACCCATGAACGAGCATAAATCCCAACAGTTGGTTCAATAATTTCAGCAGTAGGATATGTTGTATCAACTACTTCAAAAGTTGTATTTGTATAATTACTATTTCCAGATGTATCTAACGCATATATAGAGATAGTATAATTATCTAAAGCCATTAAATCTGTGCTTGTTAAATTAACTTCTCCAGTTGCATTAGTTGAACTATTTATTAAGAAATCCGTAGATGTTGTTACATTAAATATTACTCTCCTAATATAAGTTTCAGTTACTGTCCAATTTATTAAAATAGAATCACTACCAAATTCTAGACTTGAATCATTGACAGAGATTGTAGAAACCGGAGCAGTATCATCTAATAATATAGTTCTGGTTTCTGTTTCATTAGTATGTCCAAAAGAGTCATTAATTGTTGCATTAAAATAATAATATCCATTAGCTAAGTTTGTAACATTCATTGATAAGGCATTATTTGTAGTTGAGGTTGTATTTATAGTATCATACGTTGAATTATAAAGAGTTATATTTAGGTAATCAATATTTTGTTCTGTAGCACTTACATTAATAAAAACATAATTTGTTGAATAGTTTCCTTCTGCAGTTGTAGAAGAATCAAATGATATTTTTGGAAAGATAGTATCAACAGTAAAATTACTATTTGCTGATATTAAATTAGATGCATTATCTGAACAAGTAACATTAAAATCATAAGGTTGTTCATTAAACCCACTCAAGTTATAACTACAAACAGTTGAATTAGTACAACTCACTGTTTTTATAGTGCTTGAAACACTAAGATTACAATCAATAATTTGTGAAATATTATCAACAAAAGTCCAATTAAAAGTTACTAGTGAATCATTAAGATAAGTTTCTGGTGTTGGATAACCAATTGTCAAGGTAGGATTAGTGTTGTCTATTACAAACAGAGTTGATCCAGTTATTTCATTACTTACAACATCAGAGGCATAAACTGAAAGATTATATGTACCATCAATACTTTCAGTTACATTCACTAAATCATCCCAAATATGTTCTGTTGATGAAGCAAATGAAGTAAAATTAGATTGTACTTGTGTTCCATCTTTTGAAATACTATAATTTGTATAATTAAATGAGTTGTCTTGTACAATAACAGATAAGCTAAAATTATCATTAAAATATTTCAATGTCGTGGTTGGATTAACAAATTGTATAACAGGTATGGAATTGTCAACCGAAAATGAAATATTATTATTTCTTATGTTCCCTAAACTATCGTTAGCATAGATGTTAAGAGAAACATTCCAAGCAATCCCTGGATAAATTGAAGAATTCCAATTAGCATCCCAGGTATCTGTACTATTTAATGTACTATTAACCAAAGTTTGACTTGTATTTGAATTATTAAAAATATAATACCATGCAGAATCAACATCAGATAACGTGTCTAAGATTTCTGTTTTTATTAAAATATTATAACCAAAGGTACCATTAACTGTTGGAGAACTTACAGTAATGCTAGGCGCAGTAGTATCAACAATTAATGTTCTCGTATCAGTAATATTAACATTTCCTGCTTGGTCTTCACATGAAAGATACCACAAGTATTGTCTATCTGTAAAACCAGAAGCATTAATAGTTGTTTGAACATCTGAACTAACAGACAAATTACTTCCAGCTGAAGTATATTCTATGGATTCATCTTGATCTTTAAAGACAGTACAATTACTTGTCAGACTATCTGTTACAGTAAAAGTAAAATTAACATTAGTATTACTGGTATTAAAGTTGTCAGCAGGTGCTGTAAGTGCAATAACAGGATAAACATTATCTAAGGTTATATTTCTTGTCTCAGAAAATCCAACATTTCCACTTTCATCTGATGATGAAGCATTTATGTAATATGATGTATCAGAGAGATTTGTGTATGTTGCAATTATTGATGAAGATTCTACAAATGTAGAGTTAATTAAACCTGAATTATTGTAAAAATACAAAGTCATATTTCTGAAATAAAGATCAGCTGAAGAAAGATTAATAACTATCTGAGATATGTTTTGTTCTCCTGCCGCAGTTGTAGGACTATTAAATGTTAATACTGGAGATGTAAGATCAAAAATAGTTACATTCCAAGTAGCTGTATCATTTCTAAGACTTGTATCATTAATAATATTTGTATAAGCAAAGAAATCATAACTTGTGTTTAACCTACCTGTAGCATTAACATAAAAAGTAATTGTTGTTGAATTAGAATTATTAAGATTAACAACATATGGATTAGTTGATTTATTTGTGTAAAATGGAATTGTTCCAGCGGTTGTAGATATTGTTGATTTTGTTGAACTAACACAATCACCATTTACATAAGATAAACAAATATTATCAAGACTTGCTTCACCATAATCTCCTGTTCCACCATCACCAGTCCAAACTTTTATACTTATCTCTTTATCTTGTAAACTTGCGTTTATTGCTACAGTTTTGTCTATAATTGTACCAGGGATATAATTATTATTATCATTACAACCACCCCAAACAGAATCAGAATTTGCCCAACTACCTGTAAATGGACATCTAGCTTCTAAAACCTGGTAATTTTCTGATTCATTTCCAACTTCATAAAGCATCAAACCATAACCCCATTCATCATATTCTAGACCTTTAAAACTATAAGTAATATAGTCTGCTGCAGCAGTGAATGTATCTGAATAAATATACGCTTTCCATAGAGTATTACTAGTACCGCCATAAGTTGATTTAAACTGTAACCAATTTCCTTTATCTCCAAACGGATTTGAGGTTGTAGCAACCATTGCACGTTCATAGGTACCATCAGTAACTTCAGAATATGTCCAACCAGGAATGCTTGTACAATCACCATCTTGTCCACTACAATCCCCTGCACTAGTAAAATCACAATTCGTTATCTCTCCACAATCTACACCAACAGGATCCAATGTTAAGTTTATATCACCACAATTCTGATCTAGGCAAGTCAAATTAATAGTAACATTAAACCACTCATATTGTGAAACATTTAAATCCCCAGAAGGATATATTGATGAGATAAAAAGCCTTGGTTTGTTTAGAACAATTGTCCTTGTTGCAGTATTATTGATGTTACCCGAAGTATCATTTGCACTAGCATTAATATAATAAGTACCATATGAAACATTTGTTAAACCAATAGAACTAGAATTTGTTGAATTTATTAAATCAGTAGCATTGTACACATATATCCAAACTGAATCTAACAATGCATCATCTCCTGTAACATTTACAGTAATATTTCTCATCAAATTATGACTACCGTTGGCTGTTGTCGAGGAATCAAACACTAAACTAGGGTTTGTTGTATCTACTATTGAAACATTCCAAGCAGAAGTTTCTGCTGAAACATTAATAGTTAAATTAGTAGTATTTACATAAGTATAAAATTCGTTAGTGGTACCAAGACCAGTTGTTGAGTTTACCCAAAAAGTAATTGTCGTACTTTCACCAACATTAAGACTTGTGTTGTAAGGATTTGTAGTATTTGTTGAAAACGGTGATGAAGAAGCTGCATCTAAACTTACATTAATTGCCCCGCAATCAAGTGACATACAACTAACATTTAGAGTAACATTAAATACTTCACCGATAGAAACATTAACATCAGTAGTAGGATAAAGGACTGTTAGATTTATTACAGGCGAATTAAGATCAAAAGCAACAAATTCAGTTCTATTCCAATTATTCTGTAAATCATAACAATAGAAATTTGCAGTGTAGTTAGTTCCAGGAGAAACAACTATTGTTGCATTAGACTCATTCACACCATTACCTGCACCCATTGAGTAATTATTTGCCCCAGAGTCTATACTATAAGAACAAGTTGCATTTTCAGACGTTGTTAAATTCAATGAAACAGAACTTACTGAATAATTATATAATGTTTTATTATCTGGCGAAGTTATATTAATTCTAGGAGGAACTATGTCTTGGTTTGTTACATTAATAGTTACAATACCAGAAGTTTCATGTCCTAATGTATCATTAACTGTAATATTTACCCAATATAAACTTTCATTTAGAACAGTATTATTTTGAAGAGCACCGCTACAATTCATAGTGAACAGGGTAGTATCATTCACAGTAAAGCAACTAATACCACTAAGGTCTGTTGCATCAACATCATATGTTAAGTCAAAACCATAAGAGATTGTTTGATTTTCTAAGTTAGTAAATTCTGGCAAAGTAGTTGCAGTAACATTAACCCAAATAATTTCTGAATCACTATTATCATAAGTATCATTAACAGTTACATTAACATCATACAATCCTATAGACAACAAAGTATTATTTGTTAAGTGTCCTGTTGAATTAATAGTAAATGAGCTATCGTTCACACCATATCTTTTAATATCATTAAAATCTGTTGAGTTAACAAAATGTGTAAGTTCAAAATTGTATTCAACAGTTACGTTATTGATTTCTGCTAAAACAGGGTTAGTTGTATCATTGATAGTAACATTCCAGCTTTGAGTAATATTCCACACTGCAGCATCATTTGTTCTGTTTGCAAATACAAAGAATTCATAAGTCGTGTTTGCAGTGCCTGAAGCATTGACAAACCATGTTATTACCTGAGATTCATTCTGATTAAGAGTTACATTCCAAGGATTTGTTGTGTTTGTATAAAATGGTGTTGTGTTTATATTAGTTGATATTACTCCTCCTTTTGCAGACGTAGAAGTACGATTATCTTTTATCCAGATATAATACCAGTCTGCTGCATTTCTTGCAAGACGACTTTCACCGCCAATTACACCCACATTATTATTACCAGCAAAGTCACCATTAGCATCGTGTTCTGTTGAGAAGACTGCCCTGTCATTTGAATCAACACTACCATCACCATGCCAGATCTTTAAAACATCAGTCTGATCCCAATGACTTCCATTTCTAAGAGATAAATTCCATCTTCCTCTAAGACCATTGTCCCAAGAAGTACCACCATCATTGTTACCAGGATCTGGATCAACTAAATCTAAAAGGCTTGCATTAATATCAAGGTATGCCATAACATAACCATCAGTACTAAAAGAAGATTCCATAAGTATGTGTGTTACTGGAAGCACATCATACGCAACAGTTTTTCCTTCAGTTGTTTTATCAGAAATAACAGTCCTTGTCCCATTTGTCCACCAAACAGACCAATCTGAATGATAAGTTGTTGTACTACCTTTACCTGCAAATGCAAGTGTCCACCCGCCATCTTCAGTTGTCATGTCACAATATACTGTTTCAGCCGTAGTATTATCATAAGGATATATTGTGTAGGACCCATCACCAGTACTTTCCCCTGCATCAAGTATGGCATTACATGATGCGTATTGTGTAGGATCTAAACTAACATTAACTTCACCACAATTATTATCTATACAGCTAACATTAACAGTAACATTAAACCAACCATGTTGTGTAGGACTAACATTCGTTGTTGGATAAATTACGTCTAATTTAATTCTTCCTTTTTCACTGATATTAACCCACATTATTTTTGATTGATTATTTCCTGCAGAATCATTAACTGTTATGTTTAACCAATGCTGCCCTACAAGTGATTGGCCAAAGAAAGTATTGTTTTGAAGATGACCTGTAGAATTGATAGTAAAATTGGAATTATTTACACTAAAATTAAAAATTGGATTTGTATCACTTACATTAATATCAAAAATAAATGCGTCATCTTCAAATATACTTTGATTAGTGATATTTGTAAAAACAGGTGAAGTTAAATCAATAGTGAAAAGAACCTCGGAGCTATTCATATTACCATAAGTGTCGTTTACCCATACAGTAACATTATGTTCTGCTTCTGTCCAATCAATATTTGTCATGTTTGAGCAGTTGAATGTTGTTAAATTCACTCCCATGGTATCATTGCTGTACCAACAAGCTTCAAGGTTCAGATCTGATACTGTATAATTTACTGTTATGTTTGTATTTGTTGTATATGTATTATTAGTAGGATAAGTGATATTAATAGTTGGATTAGTTGTATCACTTACATTAACAACCATAATTGATGAATTTTTATTTCCAACAATAGTATCATTAGCAGTAATATTTAACCAATACAAGCTAACATTTAAGAAAGTAATATTTGTAAGATAACCTGTACAATTTATCTCAAAATTATTAGTGTCATTTACTGTATAGCAACTTATGTTATTGGAGTCAATTGCTTCTAAATCATAAGAGAAATTATCTCCATATTCATGTGTTTGATTATTTAATTCTGAATAAGTAGGATTAATTGTATCAGTGACATTCACCCACATAACATTTGAGTTATTATTACTTGCTGTATCATTTATTGTAACATTAATCCAGTACAAACCATAGGCTAATCTTGAATTATTTTGAAGGTAACCAGTGCAATTTACACTAAATCTTGTTGTGTCATTCACAGAAAAACAACTAATATTATTTAAATCACTTGCATTAATATCATAAGTAAGATTATTTGCATGTTCATATGTTTGATTTGAAAAATTTGTAAATACAGGAAGTGTCCAATCAATAATAATTAAACTTTCATTTGTAGTATTAGAATTATTATATATATCTAGACCATATACACTATAAGTATAGTTTCCTTCTGTTAAAGTATCTGTTGCATTTAATGATTGGTTAACATAAAGATACCATTGTGTTGAATTGATCTTATTTAGATTTGTAAGATATAACTGAGAGATTTCATCTGCAGATAAACTTCTATTGAACATCATGGCTTCATCAAGACTCCCATTATAAGCTCCAGAGCCTCCAATTGCAAGATTATTATTATAATAACAATTTCCAAAGTACCAATCAGGAAACTGTGAAGGACTTAAATCACCAACAGAACTTGCATCTGTTGTGTTATCTAATTGTCCATTTAAATATATAGAAATGTTTCCACCAGATTCTCTAACAAGAGCCCAATGTTGCCAAGAATCATAAACAAGAGAATTTATTGTAGAAGTTACAGATATAGCATTAGAAGATGTATCTCTAAGTGAAAAATACATAAACATACCAGAGTCATCAGTTACAGAACTAATTCCAGATGAATCTTGTCTGTCTCCTTGTCCCATTACCCTATAACCATTTGAATTATCATTCATCTTTGACCAGAAGACAATAGAAAAACTGTTATTTTCAAAATTTAATGTAGAATCATCAGAAATATTTATGAATTTATTAGAACCACCATCAAACTCAAAGGCCCCACCAAATCTACCACTAGAGTTCCAAGTTGCACCAGTAACAGTTCCATTGTTCCCACTTTGACTAGCATCAACAACATAACTATCATTCTCACCTAAACTAGAAAGATTATCAAAGTTATACATCAATACTAAACTATCATTATAATAAGTATAATTTGTTCCATTCCAATTATATTTTAATTCTTCTAAGTTAGTAGCTTCTATAATGGATAAATTAACTTCAAAATAAGGTTCTGATTGTCTTGTGTTATTTGAAGGAGTTGGGGATAAATAATTCGTTTGCGGAGGTGTTGTATCTAAAATAATTATTCTTGTTGAAGTTGAATTTGTATTTCCCGCAGTATCTGTGGCAGTTGAGTTAATATAATAAGTACCATCATCTAGATTTGTAAAGTTTGTAAAATAAGGAGAGGTTGAACCACTTGAAGAATTAACTTGATCCCCTGTTGAATTGTAAAGATAATTCACTATAGTTGAAATATGTGTATCAGTAGAAGTTACATTTATTTCAATATAATTTTGTGCATAAGTTCCATTTTCTGTTGTTGGGTCTGTAATATTTATTGTTGGATTAGTTAGATCCTTAATTGTGGTATTCCATGCACCTGTAAAATTAGATATTGACATTTTTGATGTTTGGTTTGCATAAACAAAGAATTCAAAAGTATCGTCACCATCGCCTGTTGCATTGACAAAAAAGGTTACAACCTCACTTTCTCCGGCTAACAAAGAAATATTGTAAGGGTTAGTAGACTTATTAGTATAAAATGGTGTTGCTCCTGCTGTTGTATTTATTATTCCTCCTTTAGCATCAGTAATTCCTGTTAGATTTATATCATCAATATACCATCCAGTATATGTGACAGAACCATCAGAACCAAAACGGAAACGGAATTCAATAGTACTATTTCCTTCAAAAGAACTAAGATTAAATGTTGCAAGATCCCAACTTTTTTTAGTGCCAGTATAGCCAGTCCATCCAGAGTATCCCCCTGCCGTATAACCACCCACAGGAGTTATAGATGTCCAAGTTTCGCCATCTGTTGATGCTTCTACAATAGAACCATCACAACAAGATTCAAAATAATACCAATGCATAAAACTAAGATTTAAATCAGTAGCACCACTTATACTGATGTTGCCAGTTTTTAACCAATAAATATTACCATTTCCTGTTGTAGAATCTAGGTCAGTTCCCCAAACATTTGATCCTGAATGAGCTGAAAGAAGATCATAAGTAGGTGTTCCAAGTTCCCATTCATCACCTGTCCCACCGTGTGTCCAATCGCCTTCACCGCTTTCAAAGTCATCATTATATATAGTTGAAGTAGCTGGATCTAGAGTAACATTAATTTCTCTACACGGCATATCACCGACACAAGTAACATTTACCGTTACATTAAAGAAGTCATTTTGAGTTACATTTATAGATTCATTTGGATATATAATATCAAGACCTATGCTTGAGTCAAGTACTTCTTCCCATTGATCAGTTTGGTTTGTGTTACCTTCTGTATCATTTAAATACCACAACCACCTTATTGGACTTGAGTTTATATTTCTTGTTACCTGTATTTCGTCGCCGCTATTATACCCCTGAGCAGTATCATTTTCCCAATCTGTCCCATTATAAAAACTAAAGATATAACTATCTGGGCTCAGATCTGATAACGTTATGTTAAAGTAAGTATCAACCCCAGAAGTAATTGAAGTTGTTAGATTTGTTTCATTATTAGACCACAACGGTGCATAAGGCGAAAGAATTGTAACATTCCATATGTCTGTTATATTAGAATCAGTCAGTTTGCTTGTTCTATTTGCATAAACAAAAAATTGGTGAGTCATATCTACATCTCCGGTTGCATTCACCCAAAAAGTAACTACCTCTGAATCCCCAGAATTTAATGATATGTTATAAGGATTAGATGATTTATTTGTATAAAACGGTGTTGCTCCTTTTGTTGTGTTTATTAATCCTGTTTTTGAAGCATCAATAACAGTAAAGTTTACATCATCATTATCTGCATAACCAGTAGTAAAACAAGTGCCTGTAGGAGTATAAAGTTGGTAACCAATTTGACATCTTGCATATTGTTCACCCAAGTCTCCACTTACATTAACTAAAACAGAATAATTTCCATCTGTACATGAACTATCTTGGCTCCATAATTGATGCCAACTACCATTATAATAACTAATTGCAAGATCATTTTCACTTGAAGTGCTATAACAATCATATTCACAAGTGATGTTAATTGTATCTCCAATTGCTACTGAAGTAGCGTCCACATATACTTCATCTACCTCAAAACCACTACCATAATATGAAGTTACAGAACAACTATCATAACTATAATCTCCTACACCAGGATCAGCCCCTTCACAACTTGCCCCCCATACTTCAGAACACGTTCTAGTAGTTCTATCAGTAGAAGGATCTAAACTAACATTAACTTCTCCACAATCTATTTCGCCAGAACAAGATGCATTTACAGTTACATTAAATGTTGTATTTTGAGTTACATTAATGTTGATAGTGGGATAAATAAGATCAAGACTAATAGAAGAACTAAAAGTAACAGTCCATGTATCAGTTTGGTTTTCATTTCCAGAAGTGTCATTCAGATACCAGAACCAACTTATTGGGCTTGTTGTTACATTTTTTACCACTTGTATTTCTTGTCCATTAGTATAAGTTTGACCAGAATCATTTACCCATGTTGTGCCATTATAGAAACTAAAGATATAGCTATCAGGATATGTATCGTTTAAGGTTAAATTGAAATATACATCTGTATTCAACTCAATTGAATCTGAAAGATTTGTTTCATTGCTTGACCACCTAGGATTAATATTGTCTGGTTCAATAATTGTAACACCATAACTTGAAGTTATATTTGAATCTGATGTTAAATTAGTTCTATTTGCATAAGCAAAAAACGTGAAACTTTCATTTATAACACCTGTTGCATTTACATAATATGTTACAAGCTGGCTTTCTCCACTATTCAAAGATATGCTTCTTGGATTTGTACCATTTGTCCAAAAAGTAGAATCTGAAGAATTTGTTGAAATAATTCCTCCGTTTCCATAAGTCATGTTAATACGAATATCATCCCAAGCAATACCTGCATCTGGCCAAACATCATTACCATATTGAGTAAATTTAATTTTAAAACTTTGATTGATCTCTGAACAGAAATCAGGATCTGCAGTCACATTAATATATTGTCTGGTCCATGAAGTAAAACTACTTGGTGCATTTTGTAAAAGATACCAATTAGTTGCATCGCAAGTGAAGTAAACAGCATCTGAATTATCTGTTCCTGAATGGTCTTGTCCTGTGTTAAGAGTATCACCATTAGGTGCTTCTATCCAATAAAAACCAATAGAAATAAACTCACTTTCTGAAAAATCATAATTAGTAATAAGTTCATTAAGATTAGCATTACCACTTGTTGAATCTGTTATAACCGAATAACTCCCTGAATAAGCAGCAGTGGTATTAACTTCATTTCTTCCATTTGTTTCATCACTTCTGTATGTTGTCCAGTAATCACCACCAAATTCACCAGTATCAAAATTATCAGAGATATATGTATTATCACTATCAAGCGTTACACTTATTCCACCACAATTTAAATCACCTGTACAAGTAACATTAACTATAACCTCATAATTTCTATTTTGAGATATGTTAGTACTTTCATTTGGTTGAACCATACTGATTCCTATTCCTGAATTAAGAAATAGATCCCAAACATCAGTTTGATTTGTATTTCCATCAGTATTATTAAGATACCATGTCCAATTAATTGGACTTCCAGCAATATTTTTAGTTACTGAGATTTCTTCTCCATCAACATAAGATTGAGCAGAATCATTTACCCATGCACTACCATTATAGAAACTAAAGATATAGCTGTCTGGATTTGAATCATTTAAAGTTATATTAAAATAAGCATGAGTATTTAGAATTGTATTTGAAGATAAATTCGTTTCATTATTCTGCCATTTAGGATTTATTGGAGAAATAGTTAGTAGTCTTTCTCCAGTGCTATTTTCATCTCCTAAACTATTTGTTGCAAAGGCCTGATAAGTATAGTTCCCTGGTGATAATCCATCGGTTGCATTCAATGATTGGTTAACGTAAAGATACCATTGTGATGAATTAAATTTATTTAAATTTGAAACATATTCTTGATAAATCTCATCATTAGATAAAGCTCGGGTGTGCAATCTTAGTTCATCTAATGTTCCGTCAAAATTATTCCCAACGTATGCAGAAAGATCATTATCTAGAACAGGATCACTACTAGTTATTCCCCTTTGAATACCATCAATAAAACACTTTAAGTTCGTGCCATCATCTGTTAAAGCAAGGTGATACCATTGGCCCACTATTGGTTCCATACCTGTGTTTAAGATATAAGATGACCCACTCAGACAAACAAATCCTCTACTTGAAAGTCCTTGAATCCCTATAGCATAACCTTCAAATCCCGTCCCTTCTTTACTAATTAAATAACGAGTAGAAGTATCATAAGTGTCTGCGTTAAACCAACCTGATAATGTAATTGGAGCAGTTATTTGCAAACTTGCAACATTTCCTAAATCAATCTCGTCTCCATCTCCATCAAATTCAAATGCACCACCATATTTTCCATTTAGAACTGCTCCTGAATCTGCATCAGGAGCCTCACCAATTGTACCATTATGTCCGCCCTGACTAAGATCAACAGCAAAACTCCTATTCTCTCCTAAATCACTAACATTATCAAAGTTATACATCAAAATCAAACTATCATTATAATAAGTATAATTAGTGCCATTCCAATTATAAATTAGATCTTCTAAATTTGATTCATTTATGGAAACATTAATCTCAACATTTGTTTCTAGCTGTGATGACGCATTTGCAGGTGTTGAATTAATAAAACTAATATTACCATTATTTCCAAGAAGTGCATTCCCTTGTAATGGATTTGGTGGAAGATCAGATTCATTTAAATCAGCTGTTTCAAGAGGAGTAGAGTTAGTTGAATTTAAATCACCAAGATCTTCTATAATAGGATCTTCTGTTATTGTTTCATTTGTTTCTGGTTCAACAACTGGAAGTTCTTCAATAGGATCTGTTTCGTTTACTTCTTGTTCTTCTACTGGAAGCACTTCTAGTTCAGGCATTTCCTCTTCTAATTCTGATTCATTGAGTGGAATAGTTTCAATGACAGGTGTTTCATTAGTTTCTGTCATTGAAACATTAGTTTCCAAGGAGGTATTAACTACACTATCATTAGAGATCGCGTCAATAGTAAAATCTAGACCAGGAGCTACAACCACATAACTAACTAAAACTAGCAAAATCATTCCAATGATTGCTATTAGGTTATTATGTTTCATTTCTTCCCCATCCAATAATGTAATTTAGCTTTTCCAATAGGTCTTATTCTAATAAGCTCTGCACCTTTTAGTTCTGCAAGAATAACAGGAACAGTATTTCTAGAAATCTTTAGTGCTTTAGCTATTTCAATTATAGTAAGACCGTCTGTGTTCTTCTTTAGAAGATTAATTACCAACTCTTTTTTTGATTTCATGTGTTGCAACACAAAGATATTGTGCGTTGACGCACAACATTATCATTAAGCCATAATATTAAGCCACAATATTAAGCACCAATATTATGCTTTGATGCACTAAGATTTATAAAGGTTTTGATTTTTTTGGTAAAAAAACACAAGATCAAGACCAAATAAAGAAAAAACATAGAAAAAATAAGAATTAACAAAAAAAAGAATTAACAAGGTAAGGAAAATTTATTCAACAATCATTGCTGGCTTACCAGGAGTTGCTTGTCCAGCTTTTCCTTCTGTACTGTCCATGGCTTTAATAATCTCTAGCTTACAACTAAATTCTTTTTCTAAGAATTCTTTATTTTTAACTAAAAACTCATACTCTGTTTCAACATCTGAAATAAATGCAGGCAACCCAGATTTAACTATTCTTGGAACAGTTTTACTAATGTCTTTACCATATGGTCTTAAATCCTCAATTGCCATTAATGTTTTCAATATTTCTCCAGGATTTCTTGTTTTTTCAATTAGTTTAGAAATTTCTTTAAACATTCTATATTTCCATTCATTAGAAACAAATAATTTAATTGTATTTGGTTTTTCAAGTTTAACTAATTTCAATACTGACCTAATATCATCTAAAACATCACTAACAAAATCTTCTTGTTGGTTTAATCCAATCTTTATTTTAGTTTCATCAAATTCTGGCCATGATGCACTAGAAATAAAATTATCATTTTCTCCATCTTCATTTTTACCTATCTTCTCCCAAATCTCTTCACAGATAAATGGAGTAAACGGCGTCAACAAAATAAGCTGTGTTTCAATAATTTTTTTCATTAACTCTTTATTTGCTACTCCTGCTCTCTTAATATACCATTTAATTGAATTTTGCAGATCAAAATAACATTTCTGGATAGCACTTCTAAACAAAGTTTCATCCATTAATTTATTTGTTTCTTTAATAATCTCATTTAACTTGGATTCCATCCATTCATCAACTAATGTTTCATCATCTACTCCAGAATCATAATTTTCAATACAAAAATCATGTAACTGCACCAACTTACTTTTCAATGATCTTGCAAAATTACTATCCCAATTAGGATCATCTAAACTTTCTCCTCCTGATAAAATAGTTGCTCTTGCAGCATCTACTCCAAATTTAGTTGGCATTTCATGTAATGGAATAATATTCCCTAAACTTTTACTCATCTTTTGCCCATCAACAGTTACCCAACCATTAACTCCTATTCCTTTTGGCCATTTATCTTCTTGAAAAATTCCAACATGATTAAAAATAAAGAATGTTAAATGGTTTTGTACAAGATCTTTACCTGAATTTCTATAGTCTACAGGATACCAATAGTTAAACTCCTTTTTCATCTCTTCACTTATTTCTTTAAATTCATTATTTTCAGAATCATTTTCTAATTTATTTTCTTTGCCTAAAAAAAGATAATTAAAAAGATCATCATTTACTTTTTCTACTGGCAATTTTTCAATTAAATGTGCGATAGTATAATAAGCCATATACAAAGTAGAATCACTTAAACTTTCAATTAACCATTTCTCATCCCACGGTAGCTTTGTACCCAAACCTTCTTCTCTTGTACATGCCCATTTATGTAACCAATCTATAACATAATTAAATTGTTCTCTTGTTTTCTCTGGATAAAGTTGCATTTTATCCAAGCATTTATGTGCAAGTTTCTTCCACTGCAAATTACCATAATCAATAAACCATTGATCTTCCACTATTTTAACCTGAGATTGAGTTAAACACCTACAAACAACCTTTCCTGTTAATTCATACAACAACTCTGCATCTCCATTTTTAATTAATTCATCTTTAACATTATCCTTAGCAATCTCAACTTTCCAACCAGAATACTTGCCACAGTTTTTATTCATTTTCCCTTCATAAAAACCTTTTTTATAAACGAGTTTTTTTGCATCATCTAATTTCTGTCGTTCATGTTGTGTTTTAATACCCATGTCTTCACAAACCTTAACTGCAGCTTTATCTCCTAATCCAGGAGTATCAATGATAGGTATAACTTCTATCGCCCTTACATTTTCAATACTAAGCCCATATTTTTTACATTCGTCTTCATCATTTTGTAAATCTACTAAACCCATATAATCATCAGGTGCATCACTAGGCACAGAAGTAACAATACCACTCCCTTTATCATTTGCACAAAAAGTAGACGGCAAGATAGGAATTTCTCTTTTTATTCCTGGTGCTTTTACTGTTTTACCAATTAACTCATAACCTTTAATTTTTTCAATAACTTCAACTTTTCTTTCTTGATCTTTTAATTTATCTGCACATTCCTGACTAATAACCCATACTTCATCATTAACTTTTGCCACAACATACTCATTATTAGGACCCACCCACAAATTTGTTTGGCCATAAACTGTTTCTGGTCTTAATGTTGCAGCAATTATATACCTATTTCCAAATTCAAATTTAAGTAAAGTAAATTCTTGTGCTGTTTCCCCTTCACCTTCTGATCTTGAGTGATCACTTACTGCATTATTACATTTAGGACACCACACAACAGGAAATTTTCCTTTAATCACATAACCTTTTTCTTTTAGTGTGTTAAATTGCCATTTAATGAATTTATCATAATGAGGATTAATAGATGTAGTAACAAAACTTCTTCGCCAATCAACACTCATACCCATGTCTTGATAATCTTGTGTTGCTAATGGAATAAAATATTCTGGCCAATGTTTAGGATCTTCAAATTTAATTAAATCTTTATCAGTAATTCCTTGATCTTTTAGAATTTGTACTTGTTTTACTTCTCTTTCTTGTACACGCTTAGCAGATGTTATGATTGGAGAACCAGTAGCATGCCATGCTTGCGGAAATAATACATTATAACCATTAAGTCGCTTATACCTAGCAAAAGCTTCTACTCTCATTAAAGTATAAAGATGTCCAATATGTAATCTTGAATTAACATAAGGATAGGGAAATGTACAAAAGAACTTTTTTTGTCCAGGCTTAGCAGTAGCATCAAATAACTTAGCATCTAACCATTTCTTATTCCATTTTTTCTCAATTTGTTGAATATCTAAAGGTTCTTCCATAATAAAGAAGTTAAGTTTAAGAATTTATAAAGGTTTTGGGAGCAACTCGTGAATATTTTCATTTGACTAAAAATCTTAGTGAAAAAAGAGCATCCGCAATTGTAATGTTCTTAAGTAAATGATGTATTAACAAAAAATAACAACAATAATGGCACAGACGGACATTTTACTCTGTAAAATATCCTACTCGTATTGGCCAGCGAGTGAGCTCGTGAACTCGCTCACTAGCCAATACTCGCCTGGCCCTATTGTTATTTTTTGTATCATAAAAGAAAATAATAAATCTCTTCAACACTAGGTCCGAAGGACAAGTCACCCATGAAAGTTTATTTTTTTATACAAAATAAAACAGATTAACTATTTCTCAATAATCCCTTTGCTGCTAAAATACCTGTGCACGCACTATTAACAATATCTCTACTTAGACCAACACCATCTCCTGCAACATATAAACCATCAATAGAACTCATAAAGTCTTTATTTTTTTCACATTTCATTGAATAATATTTAATCTCTGGTGCATACAATAAAGTATTATCAGAATAGATTCCAGGTACAAGAGCATCTAATTGTTTTAAGCCTTCAATCATATTTTTCTTAACTCTACCTGGTAAAGCCATAGAAATATCACCACAAGTAACATCTTTCAAGGTTGGAATAACAAAACTTCTTTTTATTCTCTTCTCTGTTGATCTTCTTCCTTTTTTAAGATCACCTAAAGATTGTAAGACTGGTTTTCCCCCACCTATAGTTGTTGCTAACTGAGCGATACTCCTACCATATTCAAAAGTATTTTCCAATGGTTCTGTTAATTTAATCCTTACAAGAAATGCAAAATTAGTGTTTAAAGATTTTTTCCCATGCAAAGCATGACCATTAACACCAATATATCCATTGTAATTCTCTTTGACAACAAAACCTTTTGGGTTTGTACAAAAAACTCTTACAAAATCACCATAGGTGTCTGTAAAAATATGAATTTTGGGGTCATAATTAATGTCTGTCAGTACTTTCATAACTTCATAGGTTGTTTCTACTCTAACACCAACATCAATGTATGAGAACTTTGCAGCTATACCATACTTTTTTGTAAATTCAATAAATTGCTTTTGTCCTTCTCTACCAGGGGCGAGAATAAACTTATCTGCATAATAACACTCACCATTAATACAAGCACCTTTTATTTTATTATCTTCAATAACCAACTCATTAACATGCTTGAGTAACAAAAACTCAACACCCTTTGATTCTAAATATTCTTTAAATTTTGCAATAACTTCAATTAATCTATCACTCCCAATATGTTTTTGTTTTATTGGAATAAATCTAACTCCTGCTTTTGCTGCTTTTTCAACAAGTTTCTGTGCTCCAATTTCATCATACATTACTTCTTTGGTTGCGCCAAAATAAACAAAACTATCATCAACATATTTAATTAATTCATAAGCTTGTTCTTCAGAATCAACATGTCTAACAAGATTGCCACCAATATATGGATTAAGGTTAAGTTTTCCATCTGATAATCCACCTGAACCACCAACACCCGTTACAATATTACATGGATGACATTCTACACATTTACCAGTATCTTTAGAAGGGCAAATTCTATCCTTTACATCTCTTCCTTTATCAATAATAAGTACTTTTTTTTGAGAATTCTCTACTAACCACTTTGCAGCAAACAAACCAGCCGGACCAGCACCCACTATAATTACATCATATTTCATCTCTGCACCTATTTCATCAAGAACAAACTAGTGAAGAAGTGATGATATATAAAGATTATTGTTAAAAAGACTAAGAGATGATTTGTGTTTCAATTTCCTCACAACCATAAATATCATATGGAAAAGGAAGATAAATATTATCACCTAAGTTACCTACCATCACTTTGTCGTTATAATATTTTTTCATGTGATTACAATAACTAAAATCAGGTGGAGGATCAAGATGATCATGAAATTTATAACCAAAAAGATTAGAAGAAGTTTCAATTGCATGGAATTTATCATCACCAGGTATTTTTAATAATAAAAAAGCATGCCCATGACCTTCTGCAACAAAGACCTCATCTTCTGAAAAACCAGCTTTTCTTAAAAGAGTTAATATAGATAAACTACTTTGAATACACATTCCTGCTTCCATAATATTAACAACAGCATGGGTTGGTCCAATTGTAGGGAAACAATTATTTTGAGACATATCAGTATCACTTTCCCAACCAAGGCCCTCAAAACAATTATTTTTATTTGCAAATGGGTCATTACATGGAAGTTTTGAACATTCAGGAATATTTTTTACTTTATGACTTAAAAAAGACTTGGGACCACACTCCCCCATATAATCAGGAAATTGAGCTTCAACTTCCCCATCAGTCAATCCAGATGTACAACTCATATATGGTATAGGTGGGAATCTCTTATATTTTTTTTCAAACGTTTCACCAGTAATATATTTTAAAATATAAAGTGACCTACATGCTTTATTACTGCCATCAAATTTATCTGCTTCTTCTTTTGCCCATTCACAGCCACCTTCTTTAAAAGACTTAAATTTATCAGTTACCTTTCCACTACAACAATCACTTGCTTCTTGAATAATATAATCTAATTCAGGAGAACAGATTTCCATCACTTCACATTTATGTCCAAATTCATAATTCCCAATAATCATTTGATTTTCATCATAATTACCGTAACCACCAGGAATAGGCCAAGCTTCTTCACACCCAGAATCAGAAGGAGAATAAATAGTTCCTGTTTTACATTTGCTATTACATGGTGCACAAGGTCCACCACAATCAATTCCTGTTTCATCTTGATTTTTCTTGTTATCAGAACATGTTGATTCTGCCTTTGTATCTACTATGCATCCACAATTTGGGTCACAATGTTTTGACATACCCTCAGGAGTATAACCACAATTATCTCCTGGTTGTTTTCCATCGCAAGTAAAATCAGACCCACATTCTTTTGCACAACAAGATTGACCAATCATCCCATCAATATCACACTTCATTTTTGGAGAATCCCAGATACAGATAGAAGGTAAGGATGAAAATTTAAACTGACTTTTGAATGTATATTGATCATCACTTATTATAAAATCTTCAACCCATATCCCAACTTCAGGGTCAGGAGAAACAATTACTATGCTTTTAAAATAAGTATGAGTAACCCAAACTTTTAATTGTTTTGTTTGAAAAAAATCTTCTAAATCAAATGGGATAAATTGTAAAAATTTGCCATTATTACTAATCAAAGCAATTCTCATAGGATATGTTATTTTTCCAATAGCTGAAATCAACATTTTACCAATCTCATCAATCTCCTTATCGGTAAGTTCAAATATAACCGGAACAGGTTCACTAAAACTAGCTTCAAAAGGAAAAATTACACCTGATAAAATAAAAACATGCTCCTTAACTGGTTCAAGCCGTTTAGGAATTTCGTGAGATTTCTTCAGAGACCTTAAGGGTTTAGTTAAATACCTAGTGAGGTCTTTTTCTTTAGTATTTGGTATTATTTTGATACCCTTGTCAAGTATTAATTTAAAACGATTATTTTCAGAAGATATAATATGGTTACGAAGTAATTTAAAATCTTTATCAAGTAGAGAATCTGATTTTGTTAAAACAGGTCTTTTTGATGATCCCCTATATTTACGATATGCTTCTCCAGCAATATCACCAACAAAAACACCAACAAAAGACAACACAACTAAAACTACAAGAAATACAACTACAAGATAAATAAACCTATGATTATTCCTCTTTTTAGACATATAGAGATATATCTACAAACATTATATATAAAATTAACTAAAAAAGAATTAAAATTTCTTAAATTGACCAGCTGTATCAATTAAATCAACATGACCTAAGAATAATGCTCTACAACAATATCTTTCCATGCCTTGTTCATCTAAAATCTTTTTTCTGTCTTCACCAGCTTCTACTCTTTTACAAAAGTCTTCCCATAGGTGAGCAACTGGTTTTCCACAACTGAAACATCTTATAGGTATCATCATTTTTAAATCACCTGTATGACTTTTGTCTTCTTGATCTAGCTTTAGAATCGCCTGGTTTACAAGTTTCTTTTCTTCTAGTATCAGCAATTAATAAATGTCTATCATATTGAAGGAATTCTTCTTTAAGACTATCACTTTTTGAAAATTCAACTAATGCTTTTGAGATTGCAAGTCTTGCTGCTTCTGCTTGAGACATTTGACCGCCACCATTAACTTTAACAGAAATATTTACTTTTCTAGCAAACTTATCTGCAATAACTAATGGTTCCATTATCTTCAATCGTGGTAATTTAGGTTCATAGCAACTAAGTAATAAATTATTAATCTTAACAATACCTTTTCCAGCAGTAAGTGTTGCTCTTGCAACTGCCCTTTTCCTTTTTCCTGAAGCGTGAACAGTTTTCATAATTTTCCACCTATTTGTTTCGCAATATCTTTAATATACAAATATTTTAAATTTGGTAATTTTGATCTGTCTGTTCCTTCAACTTTTTCAAACGTTTGGTTTTCAAATTTTGCAGGAACTCCTACATAACATCTAATTCTTTCAAATGCTTCTCTTCCTTTTGGTTTTTTATATGGAAGCATTCCTCTAATTGCTCTTTTAACAATCCTATCTGATTGTTTAGGATAATAAGGTCCTTTCAAAGGAATACCTCTTTCTCTTTTTTGTTTAAAATCAGCCATAAGTCTAGCTTTAGAACCTGTTATAATAGCATTTTCACAGTTAACTACATGAACAGTTTCACCTAATAAGGCCTTCTTTGCAACAACAGTTGCAACTCTTCCTAATACTGAATTTGAAATATCAATTATCATCTTATTAACCCATTATTCTAATGCCTTTTCCTTTTGGATTAGCTTTCATTAATTCGTATATCGTCATAACTTTTCCTTGTGAACTTACTATTTTTTGTTTTGCTCCTTCTGAAAAATTATAAGCAGCAACATTTACTTTATGACCAAGTTCACCAACACTTAAAACTTTACCAGGAACAACAACTGTTTCCTCTGGCTTTGTATATTTATTGATTTTGTAAATATTAACAATTCTTCTTTGCCTAGTTGGTTTTTCTAAATCTAATGCCAACCTTTTCCAAACTTTTACATTCTCAACACTAGCTTGTTTCTTTAGTTCCTCTACCAGTTTGAGTAATTGTATGTTTGTTTTCATTTTATTATTTTGATTTTTTTATTTTGATCTTGATTGTAATGCGAGGGACGTGGTTTGAACACGCGTAGGCACTAAGCCACAAGGCCCTCAACCTTGCCCGTTTTGTCTGAAAATGAAGTTTTCTGACTTTTGAAAATCTTCGATTTTCAATTGACCACTCCGGCACCCTCGCAATAATAATATCACGAGGTTTTATTTGATTTCTTTTAACTTATCACTAAAGTCATTAAGAGCCTTGTTAAAAACCTTAACTGATTCAGCTGTAATTTCTTTACAACTTAATTGGCCCCAAGATTCAATATGAAAATTAAATGTATCATTTGAATATTCAATTTTTACAATATCTTCACAAATACCATCACAAGCGTCTACAAGATTCAAATCTAAAATCTTTTGCTTATTGATTTTGCCTTTTCCATCAAATATTTGTTCAGGATATTTATTTTTGAATTCTTCAAATTTTGAACTTGAATTGTTAACAGTAATATTTGGTGCACATGTATAGTAAGCCAAACATGGTGCCCATTTAATGTGCTCTTTTCCTACACCCATAATTGCAAGTGCAACAAATTCAAGTTCCTGATCTTTTAATAATTTAACAATAGGCATTTTAGGAAAAGCAGGTTTTACATTTGGATCTTTACTTTTAAAATCAGATGCATAAACTGTTTTAGGTCCTTTTACCTTAAGTGTAATTTTTAATTGACATTGTGAACAACCAACTCCTTTACATTTACAATCTTTTGGAAGATTATAACTTTTTAAATCAGTTGTAAGTGGAACTAATCCCAATCTATGCGCAATAACTTCATCATATAATGCTGAACTATTTTTTCTAAACTCAACATCTTCAATTGCCATTGTTGGAACTTTGTTAATCATATATCGCCTTAATGAATTTGCATAAGCTGGCTCTACTCCTTTTAAAACAAAACTAAGTTTTGTTAATTCTTTATTTTTTTCTAAGAGTTGAATATCCATTTTTTAGCTCCGATTATACTCGTCTTCCTCTTTTACCGCCTTTTTTCCTACAACCATCGTGAGGAACAGGGGTAACGTCTTCAATAATTCCAATTCTCAAACCCATTCTTGCTAATGCTCTTACTGCTGCTTGAGCACCAGGACCTGGGTTAGAAGGACCATTATGTCCACCAGGTGCACGAATCTTAACATGAATTGCGTTAATTCCTCGTTCTCTTGCAGTTTCTGCTGCTTTTTTAGCTGCAGCCATTGCTGCTGTTGGTGAACTTTCTAAACGATCTGCTTTTACAACCATACCACCTGAACATTTGGCAATGGTTTCACAACCAGTAATATCAGTAATATGAATGACAGTATTATTATAAGATGCAAAAATATGTGCAACGCCCCATCTAAGTGGTTCTCTTGGTCTAGCACTTCTATGATCACGTGGTGGTCTTGGACCTCTTGAAGGGCCTCTTGAATCCCTTGGGGGACCTCGTCTTTCTTGTCTTTGTTCTTCTGCCATTTAATTAACCTTATTTTTCTTGAATACTCCTTTCAGGATGCTCTTCATTTGCTAAATTTGAATTTTCAGAGAAAGTCATAGCTGCTTCTTCTTCAGTTGAAACCAAATAACTTGGCGCAGTAACTTTTTTGTCTCCTAATTTAATATGTCTATGTACAATAAATTGTCTTGCTTGTTTCACTGATCTTGCAAATCCTTTTTTAACAACAAGTGTTTGTAATCTTCTTTCGCAAATATCTCTTATTGTTAAAGATAGAATATCATCAATTTGTCCGCCAGATTTAATTAATCCTAATTTTGTTAATCTTTTAAGTAAATTTTGATTTTCAAGCTCACCTTGTTTTGTTTTAGTAATAATAGACATCTTTGCTTGTTTTGAAAAGTTTTTCAATAATGAGTTCATTCTCCAAATTTCTTTTTTATTTTTTAGACCATACTCTCTAGTTAGAATCTTCTCTGCTTCAATCCTTTCTTTATTCCAAGGATGTGTTGGTGCATTATATTTTTTCTTTGGTTTTTTTGGATCTCCCATTTAAAATTCACCTAATCATTTCCCGCCTTTTTTGGCTGAAGCTTTTCTCTTAACACCTTGAACTTTCCCTTTATTTTTTCTAAAATTAGATTTAGTACGTTGGCCCCTTGAAGGTAAACCAAACATATGTCTTGTTCCTCTATAAGCCTTAATTTTTTTGAGTCTTCTTAGATCATTTTCTTTGGCAAACTTAAGATCTCCAACTACGATGTGTTTATCTTCTCCAGAGAAATAATCTTTTCTTCTATTAAGCATCCATTCTGGTGCTTTGTATTTTTTAGGATTTTGAACAATATCAGTTAAAACTTCTACTTCTTTATTATCTAAATCTCCAACTTTTTTTTCTTTATCAATCTTAGAAAAATTACATACCATGTTTGCAAACATTACACCAACACCTTTAATCTTAGTAAGTGCATGATAAAGTGGTTTGTTTCCATCTAAATCTGTATCAGCTATCCTTACGATATGCCTAAATGCTTTTTCTTCTGCCATTTTGTATCATTAATGCCACGAAAGCTTAGTAGAAGTTGATAATCAACAACCCTAAATGCGCTTTCACTCGGGCTTTTCTAGTATGGATTGCCGGGTTGTTTATAAAGTTTTTGGTTGAAAATATGAGAATTATGTGTAATTATATAAGAAAAATAGAAAAAAGAAGGGCGGTAGCCGGGACTTTCAAACCCATAGGATTTAATTATCCCTATTTGATATTTGAACCCGGACTAGGGGATAGCTGCTCACTCAGTAAAGATTGTATGAGTAAGTGCTCTTCCCTACTGGTTATCCACAGTCCCCTATGCTAACCAGATTACATCACCACCGCCATCTTTTAGGTTAAAAAACAATCAATCCCTTATAAATATTACTTTTTCAACAACATTTATAAAGAGGTTTAAGGTCCTAAATAATTATAAAGCGGAGTAGGGCAGCCAGGAACAATTTTGCTTATTTTCTGCATAGTTGCTGTTAGTGCCCGTCGGGCTCATATTTCAAATCAAAGATTTGTAATCCACACAAATCAAGATTTGTGGGTAACCCGAAGGTCAGAGGTTCAAATCCTCTCTCCGCTATAATTTTACTGATTCTAAACACAATCTTTAAAAACATCCTAGATTTCTATCCTTTTCATTACACTCATGTCGCGGTGGCATACTCCTGAATCAAAGATTCATGGGCGCCACCTTTAACATCCATTACGCTCATGTCGCGGTGGCATCCACCTGAATCAAAGATTCATGGGCGCCACCTTTAACATTCATTACGCTCATGTCGCGGTGGCATACTCCTGAATCAAAGATTCATGGGCGCCACCTTGACAATCGTTACACTCATGTCGCGGTGGCACAATCTGGTACTGCGCAGGATTGCTATAAAATATTGCTGGTACATAACCTACAATATTACGTAATGATCCTGTTGGCTTCGGCCTATCTGGGTTCAAATCCCAGCCGCGACGTTTTACTTTTTCTTCAACAACTCATCAAAATTAACATTATTTTTAACAAACCAATATGGTTTTTGTAGTTGTTTAGAAGTAAATTCATATGGCTTCAGGTAATGTTTTTTTAGTTGTTCAGATGTGAAATCATATGGTTTTCTATAATGTTTCTTAACCTGGTTGTAAGTAAAGTCTAAACTACCCATGGTATTAACAACAATACCTGATAATGGTCTTACAGCAACTAATTTCAGAAATAAAACATGTGTTTCAGCTGATTTAACCTTTCTAACTTCTTTAAAAGATCTAACATATACCAACATTATGATTAATCTAAGTAACGCAGAAATTAAAAAAATTATTTCATAATTAGATCCAATTAATGAATTAATACCTGCTTTAGGTAAAATGTAAGTAAGTGTTACACCAACCATACTTGCAATAAACATTGAAACACCCCAAGTAAAATTATAGAATGCAAAACCCCTTGCTCTTTTTTCAGGTGCAACAGTATCATAAACAAAATTAGAACTTGCTAAATTATATCCACTCCATGCAAACCCCGATAAACATTGAACACAAAAAATATAGAAAAAGTTATTGCTAAGCACCCATAACATTGGAGCCATAGGAATTAAAAAACCACAGATAATCATTATTTTCCTATTACCAAATAAATCAGCATTTTTTCCCCAATACAACATAACTAAAAAAGAAGTAATTGTAGAAGCTGATAAAATAGCTGTTAATTGTAAATAATTAAAACCAACAGTCAATAATAAAAAGGGTACAAAAAAAGGTGATGCTATATTAACAGCAAATTTGAGATATGTGTTAAATTTAACAAAGTTTCCAAAATTTTTTTCTTTTAAACAGTCTAAAAATTGTGTTAATTTGTATTTCTTTTTGACTTTAATTTTATAATTAGGTTCATATATTCTGCTCATGTAATAATAAGAGGCGGCTCTTGATAACCCTGCTATTGTGAATAATATAAAAAAACCAATCCATACGTTAATATTCTCAAAAAAACTTAATATAACACCACCAGTAATAACAGAAACAAAAGCAACTACACCAATTATTTTATTTCTCTTACCAAAAAACTTACCTCGTTCATTTTCTTTTACAATATCACCTAATAAACTATTCCATGCAGGAGTTGATAACGCCTCCAACATAAGATTAAGACTGACAAATAAAATCAAAAACCAAGGACCTATAGATTTGAAAAAAAAAGGTAAAAAAAACAAAGGAATCCAAGATAATCCTTGCCATAATACTGTTTGTAATATTAATTTCATTCTTTTTCCAGTATAATCAGAGATTCTTGCACCAACTAATTGTGCAATACTACTAACCAACATAGGTAAAGAATTTAACAAACCTAATTGAAGATTTGTTGATTGTAATGCCACTGCAAATGTAGATAAATAATTTTTTCCAAAACCATTCATAACAGAATAAGCAGCCCCGTCTTTTATTGAATTATTTAAACTACTGCGAGTTGTTTTCTTATTAATTTTCCTTATACTTTTCCAGAACTTCTGGTCTTTTTTAGGCATAATAATTAATGAAGAATAACAACTATAAAAACATTTCTAGACTAAAGACTAATAAAACTATCGTTAACAAGACCAAAAGTTGTGTGCGCCCCCTCTTAGAGAGTAATTAATTAAATAGCAACCTATTTAAAAGATTAAATTAATAAGGTGATATATGAAAAAAAGAGGTATTTTATTAGCTTTAGTCTTAACATTATTAATTCTACTAGTTTGTTTACCAAACACCCTTTGTTCCAAAACAGAATATGATAATTGGCAAAATACTGCAGATTCATTATTACTTGATTTTGAATTAACTACAGATTTAAATGTAGAAGAAGAAAGTAGTGATGCTTTTGTAAAAGAAATGACTCTGGAACTTTCATTTTTCCCAAGAAATGATTATAGACAAACATTAGTTTCATTTTTAGTAACACCAACAAATTATGAAAAAGGACAAGAACTAATGTTTAATTGGAAAAATCCCGAAAAGAAAAAACACATAATAAGTATAAACTCAAACATTAGAACAATTAATATGCCAAAGAAAATAACTGAAAAAGTTACTTTTCCAATTAAAAATATTCCGGAAGAATATAAACTTTATTTAGAAGAAACTGAATTAATGGATTATAGTGACGAAGCCATAATTGAGCTTGCCACAGAACTTGCAGAAGGTGAAAATGATGTTTACGCTACTTTGTTTAAAGCTGCGACTTGGACACAAGAAAATGTTGTTTATTCTTTAAATACATTAACTGCAGAAGCATCCTTACCAGCATCATGGGTCTTAAGCCATAGACAGGGTGTTTGTGATGAATTAACTAATTTGTTTATTTCGATTGCAAGAGCATTAGATATCCCTGCAAAGTTTGTTGCCGGAATTTCTTATACAGAATCAGACCAATTTCCTGAAAAATGGGGAGCACATGGATGGGCAGAAGTTTATATTCCTGGTTATGCATGGGTTCCATTTGATGTAACTTATGGCCAATTTGGTTATGTTGATCCAACACATATTAAATTAAAAGAAAGTTATGATTCTGACAAAACATCCTCTTCATTTGAATGGTTAGGATATAAAGTAAAAGTAAATTCTGAAGGTTTAGATTTAGGAGCAGAAATTTTAGATTATGGTAGTAAAATGCCTGAAAAAGTTACAATCACAAATACGCTTTGGGGTGATAAAGTAGATATTGGTTCATATAATTTATTATTAACAAAAGTTAAAAATCTAGAAGACTATTATTTACCATTAACAATACACATATCAAAAGTTCATACTCTTAATGGCATCACACCATTAGAAACAATTGATGAAAACAAAAAATTTATTCTCCTTAAACCAGGTGAAGAAAGAGAGATAGTATGGAGATTAAAAGTTTCTGAAAAATTATCTGCATCTAATTTGTATACATTCCCCATTTTAATTTATACTGATTTTGGTGAACAAGCCACAATTACTCTTGAAGCAAAAAAAGGTGAAAAAAGTTTATCATATGATAATATGCAAAAGTTATACCATTCTTTACAAGAAAATGAAGAAAAAGAATACTCAAAACAAATTGAAATGGTTTGTACACCTAATAATAAACAATATTATCTAGGAGAAGAAGTTATAATAAAGTGTGACTTAAAAAATAAAGGCAATGTAAACATAAATGAATTAAATGTTTGTAGTGATTCTGATTGTAAAAAGATTGAATTAAGAATTTCACAAGAAAGATCAGTTTCTTTTGCTAAAAAAGATTTAGAAGCACAACAATATGAATTAATTATTTCAGCAGAAAGCAATGAAATAACAAAAACATCAAAGGCAAGTTTTATAGTTGAAGAATTTCCTAAACTAAAAATAGACGATATAACTTATCCAAAAATAGCAAAGTTTAGTGAACCTTTAGACATAGGATTTACAGTTGTAAAAAAATCTTTGTCCACTCCCAAAAATGTAATTGCTAAATTAACTTATGACTTTGGTTTTGAAAACTGGGAGATTACAGATATGCAAGAAAATAATAGATTTGAAATTACTATCCCTGCGAACCAATTAACATCTAATATTAATAAATTTAAGATAGGAATTGAGTATTATGATCAAGAAGAGAAAAAATATATAGAAACCACAGAATTCATAATTAATATTGAAAAATTAACATTTAAAGAAAAAATAATATTATATATAAATAAAGTTAATTCTAACCCCACGCTTGCCTTTGGTATCATTGCAGTACTTGTGGTTTTAATTACTATAATTATTTTTATTAAAAAATCATCAAAACATACAAAGCACAAAAAATAGTTCACAACGTCATTCCAAGGCAACAAATATACTTTATATAGAAATTTAAACAGCAAACCATATAAATAAGCTCTGCTTCTATATATTCACCATGATAGATATAAAATTAATAAGAGAAAATCCTGAAATTGTTAAAAATGATTTAAGAAAAAGGAAAGACTCTGATAAACTTAAATGGGTAGACCAATTAGTAAAAAAAGACAAAGATTGGAGATCATTACAATTTAAAGTTCAAGATTTAAAAAAAGAGAAAAACCAACAAAGTATAGAAGTAGGAAAAGCAAAAAAAGCAAAGAATGAGAAAAAAGCAGCAGAACATCTTAAAAAAATCCCTACTATTGATAAAAAGATAGAAAAAATTGAATTTGAGCAACAAAAACTAAGAGACGATATTAATCATTATCTTATGAGATTACCAAATATATTACATGAATCTGTGCCACAAGGCGATAGTGATGAAGAAAATCAAACAGCAGAACATCATGGTTCTAAGCCAAATTTTAATTTCAAACCAAAAAGTCATGTAGATTTATTAGAAGAATTGGGTATTGCTGATTTAGAAAGGGCAGCAAAAATTGCTGGAAGTCGATTTTATTTTTTAAAAGGAGATCTTGCATTATTAGAACTTGCATTACAAAAATATGGTGTAGATTTCATGATAAAAAAAAGTTATACTTTAATCTCACCACCATTTATGATGAATAGAAAAGCCTATGAAGGTGTTACTGATTTAGGTGATTTTGAAGATGTCATGTACAAAGTTGAGGGAGAAGATCTTTATTTAATAGCAACTTCAGAACACCCATTAACTGCACAATTCATGAATGAAATATTAGAAGAAAAAGATATGCCAATAAAATTAGCTGGAAATAGTACTTGCTTTAGAAAGGAAGCTGGTAGCCATGGAAAGGATACTAAAGGAATTTTTAGAGTACACCAATTTAATAAGATTGAACAAGTAATTGTTTGTTCACCTGAACAAAGTTGGAAACTTCATGAAGAATTATTAAAAAATGCAAAAGAATTTTTTGAAAGTTTAGGATTACATTTTAGAATTATGAATATATGTACGGGTGATATTGGGACTGTGGCAGCAAAAAAATATGATATTGAAGCATGGATGCCTGCTCAAGAAACCTATAGAGAAGTTGTATCATGTTCAAATTGTACAGATTATCAAGCCAGAAGACTAAAAATACGATATAGAGGCAAAGATAAGGCTGGTAAAGAAACAAAAATCATCCCACATACATTAAATAGTACATTAGTTGCAACTGGCAGAGCATTAGTTGCGATTTTAGAAAATTACCAGGACAAAGAAGGAAATATTAAAATTCCAAAAGTTTTACAACCATACATGAATAATCAGAAAGTAATTAAGAAACAATAAATTAATAATTCATAAAAATTAAAGTTATAAAAGGGAAAAAATGAGAATTCACGAAGGAGTATTTATTGCACTCGGCCTTATTGTTATAATCACCACATTATTTGTTGAACATTTATTATTCTTTAGATATATTGGCGGACTAATACTATTATATGGGACATTTAAACTAATTTTTAGAATAATTACTGGGCATAGCTCAAAAAAAGAAGTCATGCAAAGTTTTCCGGGACAGCAACCAAATATGCAAAATGTACAGCAAAAACAACAAAAACAGAATCAATCAAATACACAAAAACAACAAACTACCCAACAACAATCAAGATATATTTCTAGAAAACAGATTTTTAAATGTAATTGTGGCAATGATATTTTCCCACAAAACCATTTCTGTAGTAATTGTGGTCTTAAACTAAAATAAATTAAACAATAAAACTCACACCATAATTCTTATGTAAAATCATCTTTTTCTTGATAAAATTACACCTAATTACCCATTAAATTTAAAAGCCCAGATTCATTACCTTATGATTATGCAAACATATAACAAAGTCCTATTATTTGGAGATTTACATTTAGGAGATATTAACTTTAATCTCGAACGAGAATTAATTAATGTTATTAATAATGATAATTATGACTGTATTGTTATTGGTGGTGATACTTTTGATCCATGGAGAGGAGAAAAGGTTTCTAACTTAATTATTAAACATAAACGATTATTCAATAATTTAAAAAATAAAAATGTTATTTTCATTAAAGGAAATCATGATTCTAATCTTGAAGAATTAGAAAAAGCAGGTTTTATTATAAAAAAATATTATCAATATTTAACTAAAGGAAAAAAGAAAGTTAAAGTATTACATGGCCATGAATTTGACAAATATAGGGCATACCTAGAATTCATGGGGAAAATAATGGCTTATAGTGAAGAAAAAATCAATCGTCTTCTAAATGCATTAAGGGCCCCGTTTAGATTCAGAATTGCAAAGCTAGGATTTGGTCTTGACAGACCAACCATTTGGTTGGCATTAAGAAGAAAACATTACATTTATTCTGATGCAAATTATTTAATATTTGGCCATACACACACACCTATGAGAGGAAAAATCAAAGGCACTAAATTCTATAATTGGGGGAGTTGGCAAAGAGATAGGGGTTATAGACCAAGTTATATAATTAATGAAGGAAATAACTTTAAAATTGAATTTCTTAAGATTAAGCGTAGCAAATTACTTTGGAAGGTAATTTCTATTTTAAGTAATCTTAAAGAAAATTATTTGAAAAAAAGAAAACGTGTAAAAACCATAAGAACTAAAAAAAACATGAAAATTTAAATTAAAGAAATAATCTTTGATAATTACTAAAAATAATGTTAGCTAATTCTTCTTGCTCTATTTTCTTAATTAATGCAATCTTTTTTACTGCTTCTGAAACAAAAGCAGGTTCATTTTTCATTCCTTGATAAGGCGATAAAAAAGGAGAATCTGTTTCTGTCAAAATTTGTTGTAATGGAATCATTTCAACCATGTCTTGAAATTGTTGACTCTTAACAACATTTGTAGGAATAGAAAAATACCAGCCCAGTTCAATTGCTTTTTTAATTAATCTCTTTTTCCCACAAAAACAATGCATAACAACTTTTTTCATACCTTCTTTTTCTAAAATATTAACAACATCTGCCTCTGCCTTCCTAGAATGCACAATAACTGGCAGATCTAATTTTTTAGCTAATTTTAATTGTTTAACAAAAGTTTCCATTTGAAGCTTTAAGTCTGATTTTTTAGATAAAAAATCTAAACCAATCTCGCCTATTGCAATAATTTTATCCTTATTTGTCTCAATAAATTTTAATTCTTCATCAACATGGGAATTAATATCAGACTTAAACTCTGAGATTAATTCAGAATTTGTTTCTCTAGCTAATGCATCCGGCGGGTATAAACCAAGTGCAGCTTTTACAATCTCATATTTCTCTGCAATTTCTAATACTTTTTTATTTGATTTAGAATCAATACCTGCAGAAATAATTACTTTCACACCAGCATTTTCAGCTCTTTTTACAATATCATCTAATTCACTCTCAAAATCTTTCCAGTCTAAGTGCGCATGTACATCTATTAATATCATAAGGATCAAAAAACCAGAGGAGTTTAAAAATCTTTTCACAAAATTTCACAAAATTGGGGTTTATTTTTTTATATCTTCTTGCATGCCCTATTATAAACTGTCCAAATAGTTCTTTGATTTCTTCCAAGCAAGACAGCAATTGCACTATATTTTAAATTATGAGCCTCTTTCAAATATTTAACAAGGCTTTCTAACATACTTAGGTTCTTATTTTTGAAAATAATTAAAGGAATAGTAATATTATCCTCGCTTTTTATATCATTTATGTGTTTTAATTTAGCAGGAGATTTATCTATTGATTTTTTGTAAGCTTTCCTAATGACTCTTATGTCTCTCCCCAAAACTTCTGAGATTGTTTCAGAATCATATTTTTTCACATCAACTAAATATCTAACTATTACTTCAATACAACCAACTCTTGAACTAAACAAACTAATTGGGATTAAAACATCATTGTCTAACATATCAATAATCTTTTGATCACCATACTTCGTTGACAATTGTTTATATTGATTCAACAAATTAATAACATCTTTATCTTCATAATATTGTTTGACTCTGTTCACAGAAGTATTTTTTAATTTAGTTTTCATTTTTTAGAACCCCCTCTGTTAAGAACATTATTAGTACCAGAATCAGACCTAGCCACATAATTTATAACACGTAAAACATCTTTAACAAATTCTTTATCCCAACCTTTTTTTAGAAGCACTGCTTTAATATCATTAAGTTTAGCTCCTTTTTTTAGTTGTTTTACAGTATAATTTCTTAGAGTAATTGCAGAATCAACATCTTTCATATAAAGAGCATAATAAACAGTTTCTGTACTCCATCCTTTTTTTAATAATGCTTTAGAAATATCATTTCGAGAACGTCCTTTTCTTAGTTGATTACCAACATATTTTTTTAATTGTTGTATAGAATTATCTATTGGTATGTGGCGTGTCCACCGACGTTTATGTATAAATTCATCAATATGTATTTGTCTTATCCAACGACGATAATCTGGACTCTTTTTGAAAAGGTAATACTTATAGATTTTGTAAGGAACATATCCAAGTAAGGTAAGTAATAATAAGATGAGAAGCATTATAAGAATCAACAATCTTATTTTCTTTTCATCTTTTGGAATTTCAAAAGCTTTCCCAGATAAATCTTTTTCAGAAGGCTCCTGTGGTGCCATCACATTAAAAGTTTGGAAAAGTGAAACTGTTTGATAACCACTTTTTGCTTCTAATTCTAACTGGTATTCTCCAGGATTTAATCCATTAATTGTATAAGTAAATTCATCTTCTTGTATTATTGAAACATCACTTGTCTTTGACCAAACTAAACCTTCTTCACCACTTATTTTCATGTCTAAGTTCACAAGTACAGAACTTTCAAGACCTGTATTTAAAACAAAAGAAAATTCCCATGGAACATTATCAACAAGTTCTTGGAATTCTACAAGATCTTTTAATTCTAGATCTAGTTCTGGTGTTTGAACATCTAACACACTAATTGTTCTTGCGCTTGTTGCGTCATAATTTCCAAAAGTTGCTTTAACATACAGATTATATATCCCTGCATCCGCATCAGTAGGTAAAAATAGTTTTGCAGGTGTTGTTTTTTCTTGGAAAGCACTAAAATAAATCACATCTGTTCCTTCAGTAACTATGCCGTCTTTTCCTTCTAACCAAAATTCAACTGTAATATCACCAGAATCACTCACCATATTTTTAATAAGATAAGTGAAGTCTAAGAAATCACCAGGTTGTAATGGGGAATCAAATGTAATAATAGCCACATCTAACCAATCAACATAGTCTATTGTTTCACCACCGCCTCCGCTACCACCGCCACCAGCAACACCATCACCAGGAACAATAACAGGAGCTGAACAGTCCAAGATGGTCATTGAAGTAGTATTTGTTGCACTTCCATTTGATAATCCATCATTAGATGTAATTTGTAAAGTAACAACATCACCAATAGTAAAATTACCAGTTGTTAAATTTCTACTAACATTATCACCAACGTTTACATTAGTGATAATTTCAGAATAATTAATACCTATATTATTGGCACTTTCAACAAACCAATCAAAATAATAAATTAAGCTATCTCCATCTTTATCATCTAACACACCACTTGCATTAATTTGTGATGTTGAACAATTATCAGGTGAATAAATATCTGTAAGATTAATATAAGGTAAAGAATTGCTGATATTAATACTAACATTAACTGCTGTTCCATTTACAGTGCCATCAAATGGTGTTGCTTGCACAGTTACATTTGTCCACATACTGAAATTTCCAGAGGTTAAGTTGTCTGAAACATTCGTACCTGTGCTTATTCCTGCAAACGAAGTATTTGTATTTAGAGTTCCATTAATAAACCAATCAAAGTAAACTGTTCCTATATCTGAATTAGCATCAACATAATTTGCAGTTACATTTAATGTATTGTTTGTATACGCTGTTGTTGGTTTTAGGGATAGAGTTAAAGATGGTGCAACATTAGGTGGAGCAAGAACAGTTAAATTCTCACTACAAACTTCAATACCGTCTTCAATACCATCATTTGGTGTAATACAAGCACTAACATTATCACCATTATTTAATTCATCACTAACTAAAATATTTTCTTGAGCTTCATACAATGCTAAAATTTCTTGAGAAGATAATGACCTATTAAAGATCATAAATTCATCAATTGTTCCATTCCAATTTAATCTATGAGAACCACCATTTGCCCAATAGTATCCGCCAATTGAATATTTATCTACAGTTATAGTTCCAAAAGTATTACTTTCTGTTGCATTTAACCTTCCATTAAGATAAACATAAACATTTGATCCATCTCTAACGCCACAGGCATGATGCCAAGTATTAAGATTAATTGGATCTCCTTTTGCAATTGCTTCCACACCTAAATTATCTCTTACTATGTATGAAATATTTCCTTGAGATAAATATAATTGACCAGTAATTGGGTCTGAGGATGAAGAACTTCTTTCTGCATAAATAATATCACCATTAGTATCATTAATTGAATCTGCATAGAACCATGTACAAACAGTATGTTGCTCATTTCCTAATACAGAAGATGAAAGTTCAATGTAAGTTCCATTATTTCCATCAAAAGCATATGCGCCTCTTCCATCAAAACCACCAGTGGCATTCCAAGTTACATTATTTAGACTTCCTTCATTTCCATAACCGCTATAATCTGTTGTTCCATCCTCTGTTCCATTATTTTCAAAAGGCATATTCACAAGTGCAATTGAACTTCCATTAATATACCAATTAGTAATATTCTTAACAGTGTCATTTCCATCAATTTCCAAGGTTGATATATACGCAGTAATATTTTCAGTAGAATAATTATTACCAGAACCATTTAACAGTAAACTAGTAATCTCAGGAATAAAGTTAGAGATATTAATACTAACATTTACTGCTGTTCCATTTACAATTCCATCATTAGGTGTTGCCTGTACAGTAACATTATCCCATCTACTGAAATTTCCTGAGGATAAGTTGTCTGAAACATTCATACCTGTGTTTATTCCTACAAACGAAGTACTTGTATAATAAGTATTATTTTTGAACCAATCAAAGTAAACTATTCCAATATCTGAATCAGCATCTGTATAATTTGCAGTTACATTTAATGTATTATTTGTATACGCTGTTGTTGGCTTTAAGGATAACGTTAATTCTGGATCATAACCACTTACATTTAACCAACTGCTGTTAACAGCACTACTATTTTCATAGCCATCATAAATAACAATTTGTGCAGTTACATTATCCCATTTACTAAAATTACTTGGATTTAGATAAGCAGATACATTTGTACCATTTGTTAATCCAGTAGTAAAGTTTGCATACTGATTAATTCCATTAATGAACCAATCAAAGTATGCAGTTAAAGTAGTTCCTTCTGCCTGATCATCATCCCAAACAACAACACTTGCGTTTAAGTTTGTTGAGTTTGCATAGATAGTATCAGGACTTAACGCCAAACCAATTTGTTGTGGAAAAATATTACTAATATTAATACTAACATTAACTGCAGTTCCATTCTCAGTTCCATCAAATGGTGTTGCTTGCACTGTTACATTTGTCCATCTACTGAAATTTCCAGATGTTAAATTATCTGAAACATTTGCATTTGTACTAATACTACCAAAGGAAGTACTTGTATTCCATGTATTATTAATAAACCAATCAAAGTATACAGTTCCTGTATCACTATTAACGTCAGTGTAATTTGCTGTTACATTCAAAGTATTGTTTGTATACGCTGTTATTGGCTTTAAGGATAAAGTTAATGCTGGTGCCGTGTTAGGAACAGCAAGTATTGTAATATTTGAAGAGTTTAATGATGTGCTATTATCAATACCATCATAAACAGTGGTTTGTAAGATTACTACATTATCTGCTGTAAAATTACCTGAACTTAGATTTCTACTTGCCTCATCTCCACTATTTGCACCAGCAATTGTTTCTGAATAATTAATTGTATCATTTACAAACCAATCAAAATAAACTATTCCTTGATCAACATCTTCATCATGGAATGTGATTGTTCCATTTATTGGTGTGGTTGTAATATTATCAGGAGAAAAAATAGTTGTGGAATTAACATAAGCAACAGAATTAGAGATATTAATACTAACATTAACTGCTGTTCCATTTTCAGTTCCATCATAAGGAACTACTTGTACAGTAACATTTGTCCACCTACTGAAATTCCCTGAAGTTAAATTATCTGAAACATTTGCGTTTGCACTAATACTACCAAATGAGGTGCTTGCATTAATTGTGCCATTAATAAACCAATCAAAGTAAACTGTTCCTGTATCTGAATTTGCATCTGTATAATTTGCAGTAACATTTAATGTATTGTTTGTATATGCTGTTGTTGGTTTTAAACTTAAAGTTAATGAAGGCGCACTATTAGGAACTTCTAATACAGTTAAATTAGCACTACATACTTCTGTTCCATCTCCAACACCATCATTTGGTGTAACACAAGCACTCCAGTTATCTCCAATAGAAGTTTCTTGGCTTACAATTAAACTTGTATCATTATGAATAGCTTTGATTTGCTCTTCACTTAATACTTTCTTGAAAAACATAAAATCATCAATACTTCCTTCAAAGTCATTTGGAGAATTAGAGTCTCCACCAATTTGAAATACTTCTCCTGTTCCAATTGTTGAATCTAAAGCAAATAAGTCATCTTTTCCTGTTTGATAAACTCCATCAATATAATATTTAAGAACAGTCCTGTTCCATGTCATCGCAATACTATACCATTGACCAAGATTAAATGTGTATGGCACATTGAATGTTGTATCCCCACTACCATTATTAAAACCACCAGCAAAAGCATTTGCATATGGTCTACCATAATAATCTCCGTGTCCTTGTCTCCATAAATAACCATCACCAAACGCATTAGCTTTAAATCTAGCAATAATAGTTATACTTTCATTGGCCTCAATATCGAACCTACCATCATTTGTAATGTTTATATAAACATCACCATCACCCCTACTAAAATTATATGCTCCTCTTCCATCATATCCACCAGTAGCATTCCAAATTGCACCATAAGGAGCACCATCAGAGCCAGCATAATTTTTAGTAAATGTAGAATTACTTCCTGATTCAAATGGCATGTTTATAAGAGCAAAAGTTGAACCATTAACATACCAATTTGTAATATTCTTGACTGTATCATCTTCATCAATTTCTAATCCTTCAATATAAGCAGTTATATTCTCTGTTGTATAATTACCAGAACTTCCATTCAATAATAAACTAGTTACTTCAGGAACAAAGTTAGAGATATTAATACTAACATTTACTGCGGTTCCATTTTCTGTTCCATCATAAGGTGTTGCTTGCACAGTTACATTTGTCCACCTACTGAAATTTCCTGAAGTTAAGTTGTCTGAAACATTTGCATTTGCACTAATACTACCAAATGAAGTACTTGCACTAATTGTATCATTCAAGAACCAATTAAAGTATACAGTACCTGTATCTGAATCAGTATCTGTATAGTTTGCTGTAACATTCAAAGTATTGTTTGTATACGCTGTTGTTGGTTTTAATGAAAGTGTTAATGCTGGTGCAGTATTAGGAACAGCAAGTATTGTAATATTTGAAGAGTTTAGTGATGTACTATTATCAATACCATCATAAACAGTTGTTTGTAAGATTACTACATTATCTGCTGTAAAATTACCTGAACTTAGATTTCTACTTGCCTCATCTCCATTACTTACACCAGTAATAATTTCTGAATAATTAATTGTATCATCCACATACCAATCAAAATAAACTATTCCTTGATCAACATCTTCATCATGGAATGTGATTGTTCCATTTATTGGTGTGGTTGTAATATTATCAGGAGAGAAAATAGTTGTGGAATTAACATAAGCAATAGAATTAGAAATATTAATACTAACATTTACTGCAGTTCCATTTTCTGTTCCATCAAATGGTGTTGCTTGCACTGTAACATTTGTCCATCTACTGAAATTTCCTGAGGTTAAATTATCTGAAACATTTGCATTTGCATTAATACTACCAAATGAAGTACTTGTATTCCAAGTATTATTAATAAACCAATCAAAGTAAACAGTACCTGTATCACTATTGGCGTCAGTATAATTTGCTGTTACATTCAAGGTATCATTTGTATACGCTGTTGTTGGTTTTAATGAAAGTGTTAATGCTGGTGCAGTATTAGGAACAGCAAGTATTGTAATATTTGAAGAGTTTAATGATGTGCTATTATCAATACCATCATAAACAGTGGTTTGTAAGATTACTACATTATCTGCTGTAAAATTACCTGAACTTAGATTTCTACTTGCCTCATCTCCATTACTTACACCAGTAATAATTTCTGAATAATTAATTGTATCATCCACATACCAATCAAAATAAACTATTCCTTGATCAACATCTTCATCATGGAATGTGATTGTTCCATTTATTGGTGTAGTTGTAATATTATCAGGAGAGAAAATAGTTGTGGAATTAACATAAGCAATAGAGTTAGAGATATTAATACTAACATTTGCTGCAGTTCCATTCTCAGTTCCATCATAAGGTGTTGCTTGCACAGTTACATTTGTCCATCTACTGAAATTTCCTGAAGTTAAATTATCTGAGACATTTGCGTTTGCATTAATACTACCAAATGAAGTACTTGTATTCCATGTATTATTAATAAACCAATCAAAATAAACTGTTCCAGTATCTGAATTAGCATCAGTGTAATTTGCAGTAACATTTAAGGTATTATTTGTATACGCTGTTGTTGGTTTTAAACTTAAAGTAAGAGATGGTGCAGTATTCTGTTCCAACACCGTTAAATTTACAGAACAAACTTCTGTACCATCTTCAATACCATCATTTGGAGTAACACAAGTACTAACATTATCACCAATGTTTATTTCTTCTGAAACTAAGGTGTTTGATTTGTTTTCGTATAATGCTTGGATTTGTGTTAATGATAATGACCTATTAAAGATCATCACTTCATCTAAGCTACCATTTAAATAAGTAGTAACTTGTTGATCACTTCTAACACCTAAAATAACAGCATTTGTTGCAGTACCATTACCAATTGCAATTTCTCCAGTTGCAGTTTGGTTAACACCATCTAGATATAAGCTTAAAGTATTAGTTATAGGATTTGTAATAACCGCCATATGATGCCAAGCCCCTATAGTTCCATCTGAAGTACTAAAGTTTGTTCCTTGACTTGTTGCAGGTTGCCATTCTGAATGTTTAACACCAAATGAAGCAGTAGCGCCATCCCTAATAATTTGAATATTATTAACATCATCAGTTATTTCAATAAATCTTGAATTTACAGGATTATATGAATTTACATAGAACCAAAATGCTACTGTTGTTGGAGTTGAAGTAATGTCTTGATTAAATCCTGAGATGTTAATGTAATCATCAGTTCCATCAAACTGATATGCCCCTTTTCCATCAAAACCACCACTAATATTCCATGCTGCACCAATAACACTTCCATTATTCAAATTACCACTATAATCCCAAGCATTATCCGTATTAGTATTATTAACTTTCTCAAATGGCATATTCAATACTGTTAAACTTGAACCATTCACATACCAATTTGTAATATTCTTAACTGTATCATCACCATCTATTTCTAATCCTTCAATATAAGCAGTTACATTCTCAGTTGTATAATTACCAGAACTTCCATTCAACAGCAAACTAGTTACTTCAGGAACAAAGTTGCTAATATTAATACTAACATTAACAGCAGTTCCATTATCAGTTCCATCATAAGGTGTTGCTTGTACAGTAACATTTGTCCATCTACTGAAATTTCCTGACGTTAAATTATCTGAAACATTTGCATTTGCACTAATACTACCAAATGAAGTACTTCTATTCCAAGTTCCATTAATAAACCAATCAAAGTAAACTGTTCCTATATCTGAATTAACATCCGTATAATTAGCAGTCACATTCAAAGTATTGTTTGTATACGCTGTTGTGGGTTTTAAACTTAATGTCAAGGCTGGTGCAGTATTTGCTTCTAACACAGTTAAATTTACAGAACAAACTTCTGTACCATCTTCAATACCATCATTTGGAGTAACACAAGTACTAACATTATCACCAATGTTTATTTCTTCTGAAACTAAAATGTTTGATTTGTTTTCGTATAATGCTAAGACTTGTGTTGCAGAGAGATTTCTATTAAAGACCATTACTTCATCAATGGCCCCATCTGTATCAAAACCTGCGACAGTAGGATGTCTTCCAATTGAAGTTGGCCTGTTTAAAGAATCAATATTGTAATATGATTCGCTTGCCGTATCTTCGCTTACACCATCAACAAATATTGATATATTACCAGTACTATCACCCACACCACAAACAAAATGCCAAGTACCATCAGCTAAAGTTGAACCAACTGCTGTTGGAGTTCCACTACCATCAATTTCAAAACCAAAAGCAGAGCTTGAAGCAGCGACAGTACCTATCCAGTATGCTCCTTCAATTGAAATAATTTGATCAAAAGGAGTTCCATCCACCACATTATCAGCAACCATATTTGTCCAGGCACACATCGTTATTCCACCTGAAAAGTCAGAAGAATAAACAGTATTATTCAAGGTAAAAACTCCATCGCCATCACCTTCAAAATAGTAAGCACCATTCCCACCATAACCACCTGTTGAATTCCAAGTTGCACCAATTTGTGTTCCATCATTTTCATAACCAGAATAATCTGTTGTTCCACCATCCGTCCCATTATTTTCAAATGGCATATTCAATACTGTTAAACTTGAACCATTCACATACCAATTAGTAATATTCTTAACTGTATCGTCGCCATCAATTTCTAAATCTGTAATAAAGGCTGTTATATTCTCAGTTGAATAATTCCCAGAACTTCCATTCAACAATAAACTAGTAATTTCAGGAACAAAATTACTAATATTAATGCTAACATTTACAGCTGTTCCATTTTCTGTACCATCATAAGGAACTGCTTGCACTGTTACATTTGTCCATCTACTGAAATTTCCTGACGTTAGATTATCGGAAATATTTGCATTTACACTAATACTACCAAATGAAGTACTTGCATTAATTGTACCATTAATAAACCAATCAAAGTAAACTGTCCCTATATCTGAATTAGCATCTGTATAATTAGCTGTAATATTTAATGTATTATTTGTATACGCTGTTGTTGGCTTTAAAGATAAAGTTAATACAGGAGCAGTATTTGCTTCTAATACTGTTAAATTTACTGAACAAACTTCTGTTCCATCTTCAATACCATCATTTGGTGTAACACAGGTACTAACATTATCACCAATGTTTAATTCTTCTGAAACTAAGATATTTGTTTTGTTTTCGTATAATGCTTGGATTTGTTCATCACTAAGACTTACATTATAAATATTAAACTCATCAATCATTCCATCCCATGTTTGTGTTGCTCCTGAATTTTTGTCATTACCAAGTCTAATTGGATCTAAATTTCCAACATAAGTACCAGTACACGAAGTTCCACTGGAATAAACACCATCTTTGAAAACCTGTAAAAGAGTTCCATTCCACCTCATACCAACAAACATCCATGTTCCTGTTGTTAAAGCGATTCCATTACTAGCATCAACACAATTCCCATCAGAGTCTCGTAATAAACCATAAAGGTCACCAGTAGTTTGTTGACGAAGTAACCAATAACCTCCAGAAGGACTATCAGAATTATCAACTTTTTCAAATATACGATTCCATCCTCCATTAGGGAAACTATCTGCTTTAACCCAAGCAGTAATGGTCATTTCTGTAAAATTATTAATTGAAGCATCATTTGTTATTTGAATTTCATCATTAGCATTAATAAAATCATAAGCCCCTTTACCATCATAACCACCACTAGAACTCCAAGTTGCACCAATTGGTGTTCCATCATTCCCATAGCTTGAATAATCTGTTGTTCCACCATCCGTCCCATTATTTTCAAATGGCATATTCAATACAGTAATACTACTTCCATTCACATACCAATTTGTAATATTCTTAACTGTATCATCACCATCTATTTCTAATCCTTCAATAAAAGCAGTTATATTCTCCGTTGTATAATTACCAGAACTTCCATTCAACAATAAACTAGTTACTTCAGGAATAAAGTTTGAAATGTTAATACTAACATTTACTGCTGTTCCATTATCAGTTCCATCATAAGGAACTGCTTGTATAGTAACATTTGTCCATCTACCAAAATTTCCTGATGTTAGATTATCTGAAACATTTGCATTTGCACTAATGTTACCAAATGAAGTACTTGCATTAATTGTGCCATTCAAAAACCAATCAAAGTAAATTGTTCCTGTATCTGAATTAGCATCTGTATAATTTGCAGTTACATTTAAGGTATTATTTGTATACGCTGTTGTTGGTTTTAAACTTAATGTCAATGCTGGTGCAGTATTCTCTTCTAACACTGTTAAGTTTACTGAACAAACTTCTGTTCCATCTTCAATACCATCATTTGGTGTAACACAAGTACTAACATTATCGCCTATGTTTGTTTCTTCTGAAACTAAAATGTTTGATTTATTTTCGTATAATGCTTTGATTTGTTTTGGAGATAATGAACGATTCCAAATAGCTATTTCATCAATATAACCTTCATACTCCCATTCACTGCCAGGATCATTATCAACATTACGTCCAATACTTAATGTATCTAGACCAGTAACATTTGAAAAGAACACCTGAGAAGAAGCAGAAGTACTATCTGAATAAGTTAAAGCAACTGTTTGCCCATCAACATAAATATTATTTCCAGTTGAATTTGTAGTATAAACAAAGTGATGCCAGTTACCATCATTAAAATTTGAGTCTGTTTCTACATGTAACAAGAAAGAACCAGCTTCCCTTGATAGAACATAAAGGGAACCATCACCAGTATTATCAGGAACACGAATAGTAAATTCACTAGATGCATCATTTGAATCTGAAATAGAAATTAAAGTAGATAAACCATCATAATCCGTATTAAACCAACCAGTAATTGAACCCTCTGTTAAACCAGAATAGGTTGAAACATAACCAGATAGATCAATATAATCTTCATCACCATCAAAATAATATGCACCACTACCACTATGACCACCAGTTGCATTCCACGTAGCACCAACAACTGTTCCATTACTACCATAACTTGAATAATCACCAGCATGTTTTGTATTATTATCAGTACCATTAGTGTTTGCTTCAAATGGCATATTCAAGACTGCAATTGAACTTCCATTCACATACCAATTGGTAATATTCTTAACTGTATCATCACTATCAATTTCTAATCCTTCAATATAAGCAGTTACATTCTCAGTTGTATAATTACCAGAACTTCCATTCAACAATAAACTAGTTACTTCAGGAACAAAGTTTGAAATATTAATTGTAGCATTAACAGCAGTTCCATTCTCTGTTCCATCATAAGGTGTTGCTTGTACAGTTACATTTGCCCATCTTGTAAAGTTACCAGATGAAAGTATAGATGAAACATTTGTATCAGCAGTAATTGTTTCTGTAAAATTTGTTTCATTCCATGTATTATTAATAAACCAATCAAAGTATACTGTTCCAGCCTCACTATCAGCATCAGTATAATTTGCAGTAATATTTAATGTATCATTTGTATACGCTGTTGTTGGTTTTAATGAAAGTGTTAATGAAGGTGCAGTATTCTCTTCTAACACAGTTAAATTAACTGAACAAACTTCTATTCCATCTTCAACTCCATCATTTGGTGTAACACAACTACTTATATTATCACCAATGTTTGTTTCTTCTGAAACAATTAAATCTGTCCTGTTTTCGGAAATTGCTTTGATTTGTTCTGCTGATAAAGAACGATTAAAAACCATCAAATCATCAATCTGTCCGGTAAACCTTGTATTGTGGCTACAATTCCCATCATTCATCGTACATCCAATGGCGAACTTACTTGTAGAAGGATACAACCCATCAGAAGGATTAGTAATGTTTTCTAATATACCATCCACATACACCAAGTTATGTGTTCCATTATGTACCCCTGTTAGATGATGCCAGGCATTAGTAACAGTTGTTGTTCCAGTAGCTCCTGCTCCAAGTAGTGGTGCACCCGTAGGAGTAGTTGTAAACCCTGCCTTTCCTAAAATACTGATATACAAGACGTAAGAAGCATTACTATTGTTGGTATCCCATTTTCCACCAATAGCCACACTAGCATCGTCAGTGGCAGTCAACCTTGTCCAAGCCATGACAGTAACTTCTGTACTCACATTCAAACTAGGGGTGACACCACAGTCTAGATGATTTCCTGTACCTGTTCCATTATCACTAAACTGATAGGCTCCCTTTCCATCATACCCCCCTGTGGAATTCCAAGCAACCAAATTACCTTCACTACAATTATTTCCATAACCTGAATAATCCCATGCATTATCTGTATTTGTATTATTAATTTTCTCAAAAGGCATATTCAACACAGCAATACTACTTCCATTAACATACCAATTTGTAATATTCTTGACTGTATCTTCACTATCAATTTCTAAAGTAGAAATATAAGCAGTTACATTTTCAGTTGTATAATTAGCAGATGAACCATTCAACAATAAACTAGTAACAACAGGAACAAAGTTAGAAATATTAATACTTACATTAACTGCAGTTCCATTTATAGTGCCATCAAATGGAGTTGCTTGTACAGTTACATTATCCCACCTACTAAAATTTCCTGAAGTTAAATTATTTGAAATATTTGTATTTGCACTAATACTACCAAAAGAAGTACTTGCACTAATTGTTCCATTAATAAACCAATCAAAGTAAACTGTTCCAATATCACTATCAGCATCAGTATAATTTGCAGTAACATTCAAAGTATTGTTTGTATACGCTGTTGGTGGTTTTAATGAAAGTGTAACAGTAGGTGCAATATTAGCTACAGTTTCTAATACAGTTAAATTTATTGAACAAACTTCAATACCATCTTCAATACCATCATTTGGTGTAACACAAGTACTTACCTTATCACCAATGTTTGTTTCTTCTGAAACAAAGATGTTTGTTTTATTTTCGTATAATGTTTTAACCTGCTCAGAAGATAAAGATCTATTGAAAATCATAAATTCATCTATTGTTCCATTAAAAAATGATCCTGAACCTACAGACCTATCCCATTTTCCAATAAATGAGGACATATCCCTATCAACTAAATCAGAGAACCATTGACCAATATTGTTTCCTGTTGTTGTTATTACTTCTTCTTCACCATTTACATACATCTTCAATATTGAACCATTGGAAGTTAATACAACATGATACCATTGTCCATCTGCAAAAATATTTGTAGTACCATTAATATTCATATAATTATTCCCTAGTGTACCTGTATTATTCCTAAAATAAAATTGAAATTTATTAAAACTTGAAATAGACAAGGCTTTGTAAACATCAAGATCTCCTAGATCAGTATACATAAAAAAACGATGAGTTGAATCATTATTATCTCTTTTCAACCATGTAGAGATTGTACCCACACCATTATTTTCAAGATTATTTTCTAAACTTTCAAATTCTATATAATCATCTACACCATCAAATTCATAAGCACCTTTATCATCATAACCTCCACTAGCATTCCATGTTGCACCAAATACAGTTCCATTGTTATCATAACTGGAATAATCAGTTACTTCATAATCAATTGTAACATCCATATTTTTTATAGCAATCAATTCTAAATCAACATCACCTTGTTGAGTATGTAGCTTAAATTTAGTTGGATTCAATTCTGTAGTATCTGTTGTTACAAGATTAATATGATTAGTTCCATTAATATCTAATTTTAAATTTGTTGAGTTCCACCACATTTCAAGTAAGTAAACACTATTATCTACATCCATTGTACCTGTTTGATTTACAGAATCAACAATTTCTCCAGCAATTACTTTTCTTGCATATTCTCCTTCATAATTTGAACCTGAAACACCAAAATAATAATAATTACTATTATCTTGATATAAAGAAAAATATTGAAGATTATCATTAGGATAATCAACTCTTTTAATTAACTTAATCCTAGCATAACCATTTGATGGAAGATCTATTGTTCTATTCATATTTTCCTGGTCATTATCACCAGTAACAATTTCAACTCTATGAGAAGATGAATTCCAATTATGAGAATTTGTAGGTAAATTAGTTTCAATTGTCTGCCAATCATAATCACCAGTTGTATCTGTTGAGAAATCATCAAAAAATACATATTTAGCTTCATTCTCAAAAGGCATATTCAACACAGTAATAGATGAACTATTAACATACCAGTTAGTAATATTCTTTACATTATCTCCTCCATCAATTTCTAATCCTTCAATATAAGTAGTTATATTCTCAGTTGTATAATTGCCAGCACTTCCATTCAACAACAAACTAGTTACCTCAGGAATAAAATTACTAATATTAATACTAACATTAACAGCTGTACCATTTTCTGTTCCATCATAAGGTGTTGCTTGTACTGTTACATTACTCCATCTGGTGAAATTACCAGAATTTAGTATTGCACTAACATTTGTTAAGGAAGTAATTCCAGAAGTATAATTTGAATAATTTAATGTATCATTAACAAACCAATCAAAGTAAACTGTTCCTACATCACTATTAACATCAGTATAATTAGCTGTAACATTTAAAGTGTTGTTTGTATATGCTGTTGATGGTTTTAGTGATAATGTTAATGAAGGTGCAGATTGACCTTGACTTACAGTTAATAAAGTAGTATCTTCTCCATAATAACCACCATGAGTAAGATTCGCAACAATTGGAAAAGTTCCAGCAACTGCAGGTGCTGTTAAATTATAAGTGTAATGACCTGTTGAATTTGTAGAAAGGAAAGTCTCATTATCCACTAAATGAATGCTAGTATCATCATACATTGCAAGAATTTCATCTGCAACAAGTGCTCGATCATAAATTGAAACTTCATCTGCTAATCCATCAATAGAATATGTAATCAACAAGCTATTAGTATTTGGAGCAATCTGTCGACTAGACTGAGCACAGCTATGCCTTTGAACACCGTCTATATATATTCTCATGTAAGAACCGTCATAAATGGCTGTATACATGTGCCATTCTCCAGGAGCATAATAAGCGCCAGCATCAAAGCCACAATCATAATTTGTTCCGCTACCTAATATTCTAAAAGTCAAATCATCATCTGTAGGAGAAGAAGGAGTAGAAAAATAAAGAGTATATCCTGTCCTACCATCCCAATCCTGTTTATGAATAATACTAGGATAAATAGAGCTCATTTCATAAGCTTCAACATCTAAATTCATCCACAAGTTTAGGGTAATGCGATCAGTATCAGAAGCGTCTAAAGAATCGTCGTCATCAGCGTATACATAATCACCACTGCCATCAGTATGTAATGCACCACCAAACTTACCATTGCTATCAATAAAAGCATCCCCCATCAAAGGACCACTATTTCCATTTTTACTGAAATCATAGGCCCAAGTATTATTTTCACCATAGCTACTAGAATTATCAAAGTGCATGTATAAATTCAAGTTATCGTCCGGATTGGTGTAATCAGTTTTAAGACTTATATCACTATTCCCATAATAAGCATAAACAGAAGTATTATCATTTCCAGTTAAGTTAGTCCAAATCCAAAATAATGTGTTACTAGAATTGCAAGTAGAAGTTTCTAAACTAAAGGGTAATTCATCAGAATTATTGTCAACAAACCTAACATCGCTACAATCAGAATTCATCCTATTGTTAGATATATAGTTTAGAGTAGAGAAGTTAACTAAAGTTGTAACATGACTTAAATTAGAAGAAACGGAAGATTCAATTTTTGTTAATAATCGGTAACCCCAACTATAATTCCACCAGTTCTCTCTACCTGCTTGTAATGTTCCATTCAAATAAAGATTAATACTTTGATCTCCAATAACAGTACCATTAGTCCATATAATTTGACCATCCACTTCTACCCCCTCATTCAGATTAACAGTTGAATCATTAACAGCAACACCCACCATAATAAAATCAATATCACCTTCAATGGTTGCATTATATCCATCTTCGTCCATTGCTACAATTGTATAATTATAAGTTCCCCATTGATCTAATAGAATTCCAGTTGAGTTCCATAATTCAGAAGCGTTAGTACCATTGCTATTATTCACAACAGGATAATTAGTAGGGGTTCTGATTGTAAAATTAACCCATAACAAGTTATCATCTGTAACATTTGCAATAAGGTGAACATATTTTCCATCTTCAGGTGTTACATTAAAGGTAATTGAATTAATTGTTGGCTTTTTCACAACAGTTAAATCTTGTGAGTTACTAGAAAAATAGGGATTAATTGTTACATTTACATCAACAGGATAGGTTCCTGGTGTTGCAGGAGCAATAACATTAAAGGCATAATGTCCAGTTGAGTTTGTTCCTTGAAAACTTGCACCTAAAGTTTTGATTAAATTAAATTCATAAACTGGATGAGGTGCACCAAAACCCATTGTTCTATCACCAACCACACTAGCTTGGCTGTCATAAGTAAGTGCCCCATCACCATTTCCTTTATAATAACGTAATACTTCAGTACTATATCTTAAAAATGCTACATCTTGATTTCCATCTCTATCAAAATCCCAATTGTCCATTGGATTATGATCATCACTACCATCATTAATCACATCTTGTGTTTCTAAAGTAAAAGTACCATCACCAATACCTAGATATAAATCAAAAAGATCTCCATTTCCAACATTTGCATCCCCTACAATAAAATCTAAATGCCCATCTTTATCAAAATCAGCTGTAACAAGTTCATAAACATCAGTGGCACCATTTGCAACATCTCCTATATCAACTTCTGCGTCAAATGAACCATCACAATTTCCTGCATAAATATAAACATTTGTTCCACCATTTGCAGTTGTTAAAAAATCCATACATCCATCTTCATTAAAATCAGCAGCATCTTTTGCTCTTCCTAAAGAATTTGGACCATCTGTATCAAACTCTGTAAAAGCAAAATTACCATTACCATCACCTAGTGCAACATAATAATCATCTTCATTACCACTAACAACAAAATCCATTGTTCCATTGTTATCAAAATCAGCAACAGCAATATCCATGATATAATTAGTATCTGTAATTGTTCCTATTTGTGCCTTAGCAGCAAAAGAATTACCATCTCCTGTTTTTTCATATAAATAAATCTTACCTGCATTATCACCAGTTACAAAATCATAATCACCATCATTATCAAAATCTGCAACACCAACACCCCATGGGCCACCAATATCATCACCACTATAATCATCTACAGTATCAAAGGCACTAAAAGTTCCATCTTTGTAAGCAGTTGCATATTTAACTACACCATCATAGTCTCCAGTAATAACAAAAATTTCTGCTGAATACAAATCAAGAATAGAATTACCATAATCTTTAGAAGTATTATATTCAAGATCATAATAGATCCAAAATTCTTTAGAAGTATCTTCCGTGATATTAATTACAAAGGTTAATTCATCATTCCCATCAATTTGATCACCTTCATCAGCAACACCATCGTTTGTTGAATTCCAATCATGTAATTTTGAATCAAGTTCCACTAAACTAGCATTATAAACCCTAATAGAATTTTCTCTAGCATCTGTAATGTTACTGCAAGTATCATTAAGATAAGAAGTATTTAATACAATTAATTCATTTGTTCTATTAATACTTTGAGGTTCTGTTATTGTAACATTACATCTATATGATAGATCTGAATTAGCCCATGCAGGTAATACAAGGGAATTATTAAAATAAAAATCAGGTGTTGCTCCTTTAACATAAGACCCATTACTCCAATTAACTCTTCCTGTTACCTCGACAAGTTCTCCCAAATTAGCAGTTGTTGAATTTAATACTTCAGAGATTAATAAATTAGCACTTACATTCAAATTTCTTGCAACAGTCCCATTAATAATTGAAGCAGGACTATCATCTGTACAATTAACTGCCCATGTAAATGATTCATTTAATAAAAACACACCAAAGCTTTGATTTGTATTTTCAGTAATAGAAGTATCTGTTACATTAACAGTATCATTAATCAATAAACTACAACTTGCAATCCCATCACTTGCATCTGTTACATTATAAACAAAATTCACATCAGGTGTGTTAGTATCTGTATTATCTTCTGGTGATAATAAAGTAACTTGTGGAGCATCTGATATTGTATTATAACCTTTAAAACTTGTAAAATGAGTTGTATTAAATAATAATGTTCCACTAGTATAATCAATATTAGTGCAGGTTTCTGCAGGACAAGCTAAAAATACACCATCATCATCCCAATCAACAGCTGCTTCTGCGGCCTCAAAACCTAAACCATGAATAGTAACATTTGCTGAAAGATTTAAATTATTTTCACTAATTGTATCAACATATACTCTGTTTACACCTAACGCAGTATTATCACTTAGATTTTCAAAAGAAGTAATATTGCTAGTCCAATCTATAGTTGCAGCACCTAATTTTGTATAAGACAAATAAAAGTTTCCACCATCACCAGTATAAGTAACAGCATCGTCTTCAAATGCATCATCATAAATTAAAGTCATTCTATCTTCTGCATCAATTGAAACTGTTGCAAGAGTAAAATTAATTTCTGTTGCATTCAAAACTGCATTGTTTTTAAATCTGATAGTTGAACTTGATAACAAAGAAATATTTTCAAGTTTAAATTCTGCTGTTGAAGAAGTTTTAATTAAATCTCCAATATCAGTTCCATTAAATTCCATTCCTTCATCAATCCAAACATTATTGTCATTGGTATCCATTATAAAAAAGGTTCCTGCTTCACCATCTGTTGCACTTCCCGGACCTGAACCACCAGTAACAGTACTTGCACTTAAATTATCTAAACTACTAGAATTAAAATAAACAGCAACTCTACCACCAGAACCCCCACCACCATCTGCACTAGCACAGTCTCCACCTGAACCACCATCAGAAGTTAAGTTACCAACACCAGTAAAAGCATTTGCAGTGATCCAAATACTACCACCCGTACCACCAGCAGCAGCATAATAACTACAAGTTGGGCCACCATCAGTACCATCAGACGTTATAACACCACTTAGGTTAAAAGTATCTGTAGAATTAATTCTTACAACACCACCACCACTACCACCAACACCCGCATTACCAGATGTTCCACCACCACTACCAAAATGCAATGGTTTTAAAGTACTACCATAACTACTACCACCTGAATAACCACTTTCACCATTTCCACCATCACCACCATATGCGCCTCCTCCAGCACCATGAGTATATGCACCATCTCTTCCTTCACCAACACCAGCACCAGTTCCTTGACTAGCACAACTATTTGAATCATCAGGGCTTGTTGAACTTCCACAACCATTTGCATCAGTTGTAATAATACTTTCTGTATCCAAAGTTAAATTAGCAACGTCAAACTCAAACCAATCTGCATCCCAAATATCGCTTGTTAGATTATAACCAGAAGTTAAAGACTTAAAACTAATCATTTCATAATCACTAAAAGTTAAACTATTTACATTGAAACTCTCACTAATATTAAAAACATCTTCTGTCCAAACATCTCCTCCTTTATACACAAAACTAATATTTGTTTCTGAAGGATCACCATCAAAAGTCATTGTATCTTCTATAATAGTAAAATTTCCTACATCAACTATCCCAGTTAATTCAATCCTTATCAGACTTCCAAGTAAAGTTAAATTATTGAATGTAAAATTAACATTTGTGGAGGACTTAAAACTACCATCATCAGCATAATCAGTTACATTAAACTCCATTCCTTCATCAATCCAAGCATTATTATCATCAGTATCAACAAACAGCAAAGTTCCTTCCTCACCATCTGTTGCACTTCCTGGCCCTGAACCACCAGTAACACTACTTGCACTCATATTATTTAAACTACTATCATTAAAATAAACAGCAACTCTACCACCGCTACCACCACCACCATCCGCAGAACTACAATCACCACCCGCACCACCATCAGAAGTTAGATTACCAACACCATTTAAAATATTTGCAGTGATCCAAATACTACCACCTGTACCACCAGCAGCAGCATAATAACTACAAGTTGGACCACCTGCACTACCATCTACTGTTACAACACCACTTAAATTAAAAGTATCTGTAGAATTAATTCTTACAACACCACCACCACTACCACCAACACCTGCATTTCCTGATGTTCCACCACCACTACCAAAATGAGTAGGTCTTAAAGCACTACCATAATCACCACCTCCTGAATAACCACTTTCACCATTACCACCATCACCACCATATGCTCCTCCACCAGCACCATGAGTGTAAGCACCATCTTTTCCTTCACCAACACCTGCACCGGTACCTTGACTAGCACAACTATTTTCATCATCTGGACTTTGTGAATTACCACAACCATTTGCATCAGTTGTAATAATACTTTCTGTATCCAAAGTTAAATTAGCAACGTCAAACTCAAACCAATCTGCATCCCAAATATCGCTTGTTAGATTATAACCAGAAGTTAAAGACTTAAAACTAATCATTTCATAATCACTAAAAGTTAAACTATTTACATTGAAACTCTCACTAATATTAAAAACATCTTCTGTCCAAACATCTCCTCCTTTATACACAAAACTAATATTTGTTTCTGAAGGATCACCATCAAAAGTCATTGTATCTTCTATAATAGTAAAATTTCCTACATCAACTATCCCAGTTAATTCAATCCTTATCAGACTTCCAAGTAAAGTTAAATTATTGAATGTAAAATTAACATTTGTGGAGGACTTAAAACTACCATCATCAGCATAATCAGTTACATTAAACTCCATTCCTTCATCAATCCAAGCATTATTATCATCAGTATCAACAAACAGCAAAGTTCCTTCCTCACCATCTGTTGCACTTCCTGGCCCTGAACCACCAGTAACACTACTTGCACTCATATTATTTAAACTACTATCATTAAAATAAACAGCAATTCTACCTCCTGAACCACCACCACCATCTGCACTACCACAATCTCCACCTGCACCACCATCTGCTGAGAAATTACCAACACCCATAAAAATATTTGAACTTACCCAAATACTACCTCCACTACCACCTCCTGCAGCATAATAAGAACAAGTTGGAGCACCATCGGTACCATCTGTTGTGATAGTACCACTTAAATTAAAAGTATCAGTAGAATTTATTCTTACAACACCACCACCACTACCACCAGCTCCTGAACTTCCAGAGGTTCCACCACCACTACCAAAATGAGTAGGTCTTAAAGCACTACCATAATCACTACCACCAGCATAACCACTCTCACCATTACCACCATCACCACCATAAGCAGCTCCTCCAGCACCATTTGGATAATCTCCATCTCTTCCTTCACCAACACCAGCAACAGTAGTTCCTTGACTAGCACAACTATTTTCATCATCTGGACTTTGTGAATTACCACAACCATTTGCATTTGTTGTAATAGTGCTTTCTGCATCAATTGTCAAATTTGCAACATTTATATCAAACCAATCAGCATCCCAAGTATCACTTGTTAAATTATAACCGGAAGTTAAAGACTTAAAACTAATCATTTCATAATCACTAAAAGTTAAATTATTTACATTAAAACTTTCGCTGATATTAAAAACATCTTCTGTCCAAACTTCCCCTCCTTTATATACAAAACTAAGATTTGTTTCTGAAGGATCACCATCAAAAGTCATTGTATCTTCTATAATTGTAAAATTACCTACATTAATAACACCAGTCATTTCAAGACGTAATAAACTTCCAAGTAAAGTTAAATTATTAAATGAAAAATTTACATTTTGTGAGACTTTAAAACTACCATCACTTGCATAGTCAGTTACATTAAACTCCATCCCTTCATCAATCCAAGCATTATTATCATCAGTATCAACAAATAATAAAGTTCCTTCTTCACCATCATCTGCACTATTTGGACCAGAACCACCAGTTACACTGCTTGCTGACATACTATTCAAACTATTTTCGTTAAAATAAACAGCAATTCTACCTCCTGAACCACCACCACCACTATCAGAACCACAATTCCCACCTGCACCACCATCTGCAGTAAAATTACCAACACCAGTAAAAACATTAGATGTAACCCAAATACTACCACCACTACCACCACCTGCGGCATAATAACTACAACTTGCTCCACCAACACCACCATTTACAGTAATTGTTCCTGATAAATTAAAAGTATCAGTAGAATTAATTCTAATTACACCACCACCACTACCACCAACACCTGAACTTCCAGAAGTACCACCACCACTACCAAAATAACTTGGTCTTAAAGCACTACCATAATCACTGCCACCAGCATAATTACTTTCACCATCACCACCATCACCACCATATGCTCCACCACCACCACCATTTTGATAAATCCCATCTCTTCCTTCACCAACACCAGCAACAGAAGTTCCTTGACTAGCACATCTGTTTGAAGCATCAGGGCTTTGTGAATTACCACAACCATTTGCATTTGTAGTAATACTACTTCCTGCATCTATTGATAAATTTGCAACATCTATATCAAACCAATCTGCCTCCCAAGTATCATCTGTTAATTCATAACCAGAAGTTAATGATTTAAAACTAACCATTTCATAATCAGTAAATGTTAACCTATTCACATTGAAACTTTCACTGATATTAAAAGCATCTTCTGTCCAAACCTCCCCACCCTTATACACAAAACTAATATTTTGCTCTGAAGGATCACCATCAAAAATTAAAGTTGCTTCATCAATTGTAAAATTTCCTACATTAATAACACCAGTCATTTCAAGACGTAATAAACTCCCAAGTAAAGTTAAATTATTAAATGAAAAGTTTACATTTTGTGAAGCCTTAAAACTACCATCACTAGCATAATCAGTTACATTAAACTCCATTCCTTCATCAATCCAAGCATTATTATCATCTTTATCAACAAATAATAAAGTTCCTTCTTCACCATCAGTTGCACTTCCTGGACCAGAACCACCAGTAACAGTACTAGCAGAGAAATCATTCAAACCACCATCATCAAAGTAAACTGCAATTCTACCACCACTACCACCAGCACCATCTGCTGCACTACAGTCTCCACCTGCACCACCATCTGCTGAGAAATTACCAACACCAGTTAAAACAATTGAACTAACCCAAATACTACCACCACTACCACCACCAGCAGCATAATAAGAACAAGTTGTACCACCAGCACCACCATCTGCTGTAACAACACCACTTAAGTTAAAAGTATCAGTTACAATTATTCTTAAATTACCACCACCACTGCCACCAACTCCTGCATTTCCAGATGTTCCACCACCACTACCAAAATGTGATGGTCTTAAAGCACTACCATAATCACTACCGCCAGCATAACCACTATCACCATTACCACCATCACCACCATATCCTCCTCCACCACCAGCTTCATGATAAATTCCATCTTTTCCTTCTCCTACTCCTGCACCAGTTCCCTGACTAGAACAATTATTTTCATCATCTGGGCTTTGTGAACTACCACATCCTTTCTCATCTGCACTTATAGTAGCACCAATATCAACTGTTAAATTAATTGCAGTTAAAGCATAATCTCCATTAACAGTTAATGTTGCAGAATTATTTACAATAATAACATCACAAGCTGCACTTGAATTTAATATATAACTTTCATTTACAACCCAAGTTTGACCAACACCTGGACAAAGACCATCTAGAGACACAGGTGGACCACCAAATCCAAAAATTGTTACATTATCTGTTTCATTAAAAACATCATATCCTAACAAACTACCATTACAACTTATGTTATATTCAAACTCATCTTCTGATAAAAACGTTCTTTCATATTCATAAAGTTGGTGTGCAGCAACAAAATCCATTTCATTGTTTATGCTATCATTAAAACTAATCAAACAAGTAACATTATCTCCAGAAACATTACCACCAATTAAACTACCATTCGGCATTGTATAGTTTGCAAAGAATTCAACTTCATCCAAAATATACTTTTCTTCATCCCCTCTAAACACGCCTTCATCTGTACTATCCCAAATAACTAAACTAGTTACATTTGTAACATTTGTTTGGTTTGTTTGATTAATTGATGCATAAATAGTAATATTATCCATAATGTTCAAAGGGACATAACCAAGCAAAGAACCATCACAACTTATGTTGTAATCATAATCACCTGCTTCTTCAAAAGTATTATCAAATTCATATAAATCATATGCACCAATATAATTCATTTCATCAGAATCACCATTTGAAAAATTAATTACACAATTAACACCTTCTCCGTCTGTTTCTTTTCCAATTGCACTTCCATTTTCCATACTGTAATTTGCAAAAAACTCTACTTCCTCATAAGTAAACATTTCCTGATTACCATGAAACTCTCCAAGATCTGAATTATCCCAAATAGTTAAGTTTGCAATGTTTGTTTCATTACTTCCCCCACCTGCATAAGCAGTAAAGTGTGTTACTGAGAACGAGATAGTATTTCCATTATCAACAAAAGGTGTATTTGTTTCTTGCCAACCATGAAGATCAACACATTCAAACTCTTCTTTATCAAACTCATCACACCTCATAATATACTCAACATTATGTGTTTTAGGTAAAGTTAGAGATGCGCTTTCAATTTCTACTGTATCAGAGGCAAAAACAGCTGTCTTAATAAAACCAAATCTTTCATCATCCTCATCTAAAGTATCAATGATTGTTTTTAATTCAAGACTTTCATTGTGACTATTAATCCCATAAATCTCAACAATTGCTTCAGGAGTTTCCCCTACATGTACAAGCCCAGGAATACCAGGGGAACTACTTAAGGTAACATCAAATAAATTATCCTCTCTTTTCGTAATATCATGGTGCCCTGTTGCATAGCCATATTGATCGTGTAAATCAACATCAATAATTCTGACTTCCACATCTGGATTTTGATCAACAAATGCCATTCCTGTTATTAAATTCCCACCAAGATTAAAACCACTAAAAGTTATATCCTCTCTTAAGCCAATATGAAACACAACTGCCACAATCAAAACTAAAAGAATAAACCCAACACCAGTTGTTTTGTTAATTCTTTGTTTCATTTTAGTTTTTTACCCCTCATAGGATTTTTTTTGTGGGGATTCTTTCTTTCAGAATTCAGTTTTTTTATTGCACGATTGTATACAGTCCAAATTGTTCTTTGATTTCTTCCAAGAAGTTTTCCAATTTCATTATATTTCAATTCTTTATCATCTTTCAAGAACTTAACAAGAGCTTCTAACATACTTAATTTAGAAACAAAAATATTTAATGGAACAAACACAATAGCACCAGTAACTTTTCTGTGTTTATCAACAACATTAATTGTTCTAAATTTCTTAAGATGTTTCTTTGATGCTTTTGAGTAACTAATTCTTACATTAGCTTCACTTTTTTGTAGTTTTGCAGCAATATCTTTAAGTTTTAGATTTAGATTTTCTCGGAGATATTTAACCACAGCTTCTAAACAACCTAATTCAGGAACAAATATAGAACTAGGCAAAAAGATCTCATTATACCAAGATTTTATGATTTTTTGAGGGTCATGATTAGGTTTTACCTTGTGATAAGCATAAACAAGTTTAAGAAAATCTTTGTCATTACAGATTTTTTGATGATTTTTTGTCATCAATCTGTTAAATTTATAACTAAAAACCTAAGAAGTCCCTCCTAATAATTCAAACAAAAAACCCATATTCAACATTTTCAGCTCATTCATTTCTTACACCCCTTATATTTTAGTTATATTATATATATATCGATCAGATAGATCCATTTTATAAACTATGTAAGTATCTATTTATAAACTTTCTTATAAAATACTTACAAATAGATATAAATCAAGAATAATTAATAATTATTAATAATAATTAAAGATAATTAAATATAGTAAAAAATAATAAATATTTAATAAAAAGAAATAAATAACAATAAAAAACACAAGTTTAGAATTATTCAATGAATTATTTAATGAATAAATCAATAAAAAACAAAGAAGAAACGTGAAAAAAAGAAGAAAAGTTAAATTACAAGAAATCTGTTTCAACATTTAAAGAATCAACAGTAGGATATTCTTTAACAATTGCAATTTTAATAGATTTAGAACATTTTTTAAGTTCTTTTACTAGTTTTTCAACAACAACTGTTGTTGTTAGTAATCTTTTTCTTTTTTTATCTAAACCATAATACTTTTTTGGAACATTATTTTGTTTTAAAACATTAATTATGCACTTCAAACTAGTTCCATTATGATAATAAATTGCTCCCCTAATTAACATTCCTTCTTCATCAACAATATCGTATGGTTTCGCAGCATTCTTTGACCTTTTTTTAATTCTATTTCTTAATTGAACATTATCTTTTAATTTACAAGTGCAATAATGAACATTTAGTTTGTATTTTTTTGTAAAAATATATTTCAAAAGTTTTTTTGATAATTCTTCACTGCCTTTAACTCCATAACTATACTTGTCTTTTGCTCTAAAGCCTTTCTCGACGAGCTTACAAGCATTAGTATCACTAATTTCTAGTTCATTTAAATTCAAAAATTTAATTTTATTTCTTTTTTTATCTTTATTACAAAGAAAATCAATCATTTTTTTATACTGTTTTTCAATACCAGGAATTACTGGAACTTCAACACCAATATCCCAACCATATTTTTCTGCAAGAGTTATTTTTTCCCAAAAATTAGAATTATAAACATCTAAATGAAATCTAATTTCATCTAAACCAGCATTAAAAAGTTTTTTTAATTTATTATCAGCAACAAGTTCCAATGGGGTGTATAAATGAATATGAAATTTTTCACCAAACCTTTTTTTTAGTGCTTTAATAAATTTAATTGTTCGTTCTAATTTAATTAATGGGTCCCCTCCTGTGATACCAACGCCTTTACTACCACAAAGTGTTATTTCAGTAAACAAATCATTAATTTGTCGAGATGGCCATTCATTAAAATAGATTACATCTTTATTTTTTTTCTGATCACTAATTGGACAAAAAAAGCAATTTTTACTGCATAATCCAGTGATTAATAAAACTGTTTTTTCACCTTTAATACATTGTTGACAACCTTTTGCAAGACTACCAATTTTGTAAGAATTAAATTTTGTTTTTTGTATTTTTTTTATCATTTTATTTAAAAAAGATAATTGATTATTATAAAATAAAAAATAATAGTTAATCTGCCCCGCAGTAATCATGTCCTGGACATAATTTTAAATTTTTATTCTGTTCTTGAATTTTTTTAACTTTTTCTAAACTTTTTTTCATTTCTTCTGAAATTGACGTGGGAAGATCAGTTCTTCCAACACATAAATTAACCCCTGTTTCAATATTACCACCAAAATAAGTATCACCAGTAAACAAAACCTTATCTTTTTCATACCAAAGACAAATACTTCCACGTGTATGACCAGGAGTATTTATGGTCTGTAAACCATTCATGTTCACCATTGGTTTTAATTTTTCATCCAAAAACTTCATCCTTGCAATAATTTCTGCATCTAAGACAGTAAATTCAGGATTTTCTTTAAAATCTTTAATTTCTTGTTTTGAAGCAAAAAATTCAGCATTAGGAAATAAATCTGCGTTCCCAATATGGTCGTAATGTAAGTGAGTAAAAATAACTTTTTCTACTTTATCTAATGCAATCAATTTTGGTAATAATAATTTTAAAACACTTGATTTAATTCTATCACCAGTATCAATAATTATTTTTTGATCAAAATCTAAGAGATATAGATTAGAATCTAACCCTAATTTCCAAATATTGTTTGATATCTTTTTTAACATGATATATAGTTAATAAGGCTTATATTTATACTTTTGGCATTTGTAAGAAAATCATAAAAATACTTAATTTGTCAAAAACTATATAAATCAAGATAATAGATATAAAATACAATGGAAAAAAGCATAGAATCATTTGATGGAACAAGATTATTTTACATCCATAAAGAAACAAATAATCCACACACAATCATTTTTTTACATGGGATTGGCGGGAACTGGACAGTTTGGAGAAAAGAAATAGATTTTTTCATTGAAAAAGGATATTCAATAATTGCACCAGACTTGAGAGGACACGGATTATCTGATCGCCCTGTTGAAAAAGAAAGATACGACATACACCATTTTAGCGACGATATAAAAAATATTTTGAAGAAAGAAAGAGTTAAGAAATTTAGTATTATTGGGCATAGTTTAGGTGGTATGATTGCTTTAAATTATTGTGAAATAAGTAAACAATTACCAAAATCATTAGTGCTTATTGATACAGCACATAGATTTCCTTATAAAACAGATCATGAGTTTAAGCTAAACCCATATCTAATACATTTATTAAGGAAATTATCAAATAGTAAATACCATTTAGTAAATTTCTTTCCACATTTATGCAATGATAGAGAAGAGTTAAAAAGTTTTAAAGCAAAGCACAATATTTTGTTTAGTTTAATATATCATACTCCATTAAAATGCATTTTTAATTGTGTTGATAGTTTTCATGAATACTCAGATAAACATGTAAAAGACACCGAACAAGTTCTAAAATCCTTAAATATACCTGTATTAATTATTGCCTCAAATAAAGATAGAACAATTAATCCAAAATATTCAAAAGAATTGCATGAATTAATTAAAGAATCAGAATTAAAAGCAATTAATCATAGACATCATCGAGTCCATATTAGGGCTAATGAATTAAACTCAAATATTTTCGAATTTCTAACAAAATACAAGTTATAAAATTAATTTGCTAGATTTGAATTATATAAAACAATATAACGGCAAAATAACAATAAAAACATTGTTTTCATTATTGAAAAGAAATAATAAATAGACCGGTATAAAGGTAGCGTCGACAAAAAGAATAAAATTTGAAATCACTACTCTGAAATAACTATTCCAACACATATTTCTATTTATATTAGTTTCTAATACTTATGATAAAATGGTAGGAAAACTGTTGGGAACATTAGCAGGACTTGGTCTTGGTATGGGTGTTGTAGGAACTGCAAATGCTGCAGACATTGATGATTACTTAGCTAGAAGAGCTATAGAAAATATTTCTAATGTTACAATTGAAGCACCTGAAATATTATTAAGAGGGCCCCTATCCATTTATGCAATGGAGAATAACAAAGATGACAATGCTTATATTGGACCTGATCCAAATGAAAATACTAAAACAGAAGATCCATTAATGGTTAAATTACCAGATTTAGATAATATTAGAGAACCGCAAAAAGAAGATACTCCTTTAATTAAACCTATTACATTATCAAAAGGTTGGGATTTAGATTTAATGTTTGAATTTCTCATAGTTCCAAAATTAATGGGATGTGATGCACTAGAAGAAAGATTAGATGTTACCAGAGAAGGCTTTGAAGGATCAATGGGTGAAGAATTTGGTAATCAATTACAAATTAGTCCAATGTTTGGATCATTAGGTGTAGTAACAAGATTAACATCACCATGGGGATTTACAAGCAGAGATCATTTAACATTTTTATTAAGTGCACATTATGCATCATCTTCAATCTTTGGAAAAATAACAAGTAAAAAAGATTATAATGCAACATTATTAGATGGTGTAATTGAATTAGGAAAAACAACTGCACTTTGGGAACAAAATCTAAATCACCATCTTGCCCTATTAGCAGGAATTGGTTATGATTGGGATTTAGTAAGAAAACCTAATTTCAAATTAGGAGCAGAACTTAGTGCAAGAGCCGGCCTAGCTTATATGGAATTTTCCACATTATTAGATTTATTTGTTCATGACACAACCCAATTTGAAAAATTTACTTACGAGGTTGCTGCTGCCATTGATGTATACAGACATAGATTTACAGAATCAGAAGGAGATGCCTGGGGTGGCCTTGGAAGATTTGAAGGAACATTCCAATTTAGATTCTGGAAAGGTCTTGCTTTAGATATAGGTGGTGGTTTTCAGGTAGAAGAATATTCTAATTTTCATATGAATGTAACAGAATATTCAGGAGGATTTCCCGATCAAGAGATTAGTGAATATTTGGTAAGAAAAAATCCAATTAATGATAGAGATGATGTTGGAAACATAGATAACAATATTAATCCTATGACAAGAAATGGATGGTATGCATTTGCAAGACTAGGGTGGACATTTTCAGGTATTTTTGGTACAAAAAAAATTGAAACAGAAACAGGGGAGAAAGAGTTATATTTACCTATACAATATTTAACACCAGCAACAACAACAGATAATTCAACAACAACAGAAACAAGACTCTTAAGATAGAAGTTCTTAAAACTTACTTTTTTCTTTTATCAATCTATATACTTATTCTTAATCCTACAAACATTAAACAATTCATGATCATGGCAATGAAGACAGATACAAGGATTAATAATAGATCTATCGTTCAAATAAGATTCTTTAAAATCAGAATTAATTTCCATTAATCTCTTTAAAATGATATTATGATATAGCTGTTTTAAATTATCATTTGCTTTAACACCTTTGTTTAAATGAATTTTAATATTAAAATTAATATTTTCTTTTTTATCATAATCCACACCAATTCTAAAACTTTTAGTAGATTTAATTAATCTTGGATGAGAATGGAGACACATCTCTATTTGGTGAGGATAAACATTTGCGCCATCTAATGAGATTGTACCATCACTTCTTCCAACAACATACAAAAATGGAAGTTTAAGAACATCATTTTTAAGAACTTCTTTTGTAATAGATTTATTTCCAAATTTCTTTAATTTTTTTGCAATTTTGGGTTCATATTTATCTAATAGTTTAATCATGTCTGTATATTTAATCACACCGCCTTCATCATGAAGATTATATTTTATTTTAGGACTAACAACATTCTTATCAAGTAAACTAATTTGATATTCTTGTTTGCCTTGTTTGTTGATATGATTAGTAATACAATGCATTGAAGGATTATATTGAAATAACATAGGCAATTTTTCATGATGTCCAAACAATTCCATACTTAATTTTTTATTCTTACTGGCCACCTTTCTTATTAATTGCGAAAACGGAGTTTCAAAACCAACACCTATATCAATATCACTTGCACCATATGAACTAATAACTTTAGCTCCTTTTTTGAGATGATTTTTAACATAATCAACCCATTCGAGAATAATACCTTCTCCACCCGTAATGATATCAACATTATAGTCTTTCCAATTAATTTTCTTTTTTCCTTCATCAAGCAAATGTTTAACAAAAGGCGGATAACCAGCAATAATATAATTATATTTTTTACCAAAGGTCTTTAGTGTTTTGATTATATTTTCAACATCTGTATCAGTATTTTTTACAAGACAATAATGTTCGATAATTTCGCAGAATTTAACGCCAGTTGCCCACGGACCAGTCGACCATGCACTTAATACAATGTAATCTTTATTATCAGAATCAAAGGTATAATTAAATTCAAACTTTGCTGCTTTAAACAACATATCTTCTTCCTTTACAGACCTTATCCAGTTTGTTGGACTCCCACTACTACCAGAACTTTCGTCAATATTTCCCCTAAAAGGAAGCACACCATTAAAACATCTAGCTTCATACCCATATTTTTTAATATAATTCTTTTTATTTGTTTGAGGCACAAATTTGTTATAATCTTCAAAAGTTTTAATTTTACTAACATCCACATTATTTTTTTTCAAGAAATCAGCATAAGCAGGAACATTCTTGGCTGCGTGTTTAAAAACAGCAATTAATTTTTTTTTAGAAATTTCTTCTAAAACTTCAGGATTAGACTTTGTAACAAGAATTTTGGCTTTTTTGTAATCATTCATTACAAAAGACTCAAACCTAGTTAAAACTGATACAGGTAATAATTTCACCAAATTTTTCATTGTTCTAATTTAGAGATATATCTTTATATAAAGATTGTGGTGAAACATATATTTTCAATAATGAAAATAAATAAATAGATAAAAAAGTTTATATATAGATATAGATAACTATATGGTGTCGGTTACCATTAAAGTGTGACAAACAACATAGTGATTTGGTGATAATATCGCAGAAACAGTAATTGATTTTTCAAACATTGTACTTGATAGAGTTAGATCAGAGAATAGAGTAAGTGTTAGTTACCTTTGTGGCATGTATGCTATATACAAAAGCAAAGGAAAAGATGATTTAGAATTAGTTCTTAAAGATGTTATGGAAAAGAATGTTAGGGCAAAATTAATCCCCTTTGAAGAATTTAGTGCAATAGTTACAAACCCAACACAAAGTGTTGATGCAATCCTATATCATGTTATAAAAGAAAGAATGATCCAAGAAACAGGATTGCCAAGAGAAGAACTATCTTATTTAACAGGTTATAGGGGAATATTAAAAGATCCTGAGTTTAAAGATAGAATACACTTAGCCCCTGTTAATTTTATGTTTGATCAGTTTACAAAACTAAATGCAGATAAAAATAATGTTGTAGATGGAAATTCTCTTCGTAAAGAAAGGATATTAGGAGAAAAATTAATGATTAGACATATAGAAAGGGCATGTACATTAGAATATTTAAAAGCATTAAGATTACATTTTAGAGACGATAATGAAACCATTAGTCAATTATTAGAAGATGATTGGCACACTACAAGAGGTGCTTGGAATGTTTCTGGAGAAGCAAAAAGTGATGAAATAATTATATCTGATTTTTTAAACTTAGATAGTTATACAAAAAGCACAAGAAGAAAATCAATTTTATCAACGCCAGGATTTAGTGGTGACGAATATGAAAGAGCAAGTGAAGGATTAAAATTTGTCTACACATTAAATACAATAACGCATCGAGATTCAGGATGGTTAAGAAAACTTGGAGAACTTTTAAATCCATTTATAAGAACAAGACGAGAATCCAGAGAATTACTTATGGACCTAGATAAAGGTGCATCATATAAAAAAGAGATTACCACCTTATCTCAACAAAGAGAACATGAAGCACTAAGAAGAGTAGAAGAAGCAGAAACACATTTAGAAGAACAAAAAAGATTAACAGAAATTGCAGAAGATGCAAGGGACAATGCTGAAAATGCAAGAGACCACGCCCTAGTAGCTCAAAGAAATGCTGAACAAGCAAAAACTGAACTTGAAAGAATCTATAAAAGATTTTCACATGATGTTGGAAACACCTTAAATATGTTAGCACAACAAGCACATTCTTTGTATAATAATGCAAAAAAAGCAGAAGGTCTTGATGATATTGTAGCATTTAGGACATTTCATCAGAGACATTTATTGGCATTAAAATCTCAAAGTGAATTAAGTAAAATTAATCATGGAATTGCAGAGGCTAGTCTTTTATTCTTAGATAAAAAATATGAAAAAATTAGAACCAAATCACAAATGTTAGATCTAGAAGAATTATTTTCTAATTTTTTACCAACAACAGCGGGCATATATAATGGACTTTTAACCAATTACGAAGAAGATAAAAATTATGATTCAAAAAAATTATTAATTACTGAAGTGAAATTTGAACCTGGAGATTATAAAACGTTTTTACATCAATCATTATTTTACAGTTTTGCGTTTAATTTATTTAAAAACGCATATGATGCAACAACAGATAACAATAACGAAAGAAATATTGCAGTTTATGGAAGAGACTTAGGTGATTCAATTGAACTAAGATTTAAAGATAATGGTTGTGGCATGGATGAAGAAACAAAAAGAATATTGATGACGCCGGATCAAAAAGTAGTATCAAATGAAGGAACAGGCCTTGGTTTTTTTACAATTCGACAATTCATAGAATTATACAAAGGAACATATGAAATATTAACACAACAAGGAACTGATTCATACACAGAATTAGTTGTTACATTACCAAAAGAGCAAGTAAAAGTTCAAACAAGAAAAAGAAGAAGAACTATTGGATAGTTTGGAGGGCAATAAAATGGTTGGAATAAATGATGATGAATTACAAGCAAGATTAAGAACAAATCCAGAACCTGGGAGGGGCACTAGACATATTATTGAGGATTATCAACTTGAAGAAATTGAAACAGAATTAGGAACAAAGCAAGCTGAACAAGAATCAAAAGTAGAACATGAAAAAGGCACATTTTTAGTTGTTGATGATAGCATTTTAGTATGTAGAACAATTACAGATGCATTAAAAAATTGCGGTTATCATGCAGAATTTGTTCAAATTGATAGTGGTAAGGCAGATGGACTTAGTCAAGTAGGAAACAGATTAAGACGTGGCACAGAACAAGGAGAATTTTTTGATACAATCTTAATGGATGTTGACATGCCAAGTCCAAACAATGGACCAAGCATTGTTATGTCCTTAGATAAAATAATGCACAGTGGTGATTTGCCTTATGCAAACATGAATTTCTTTACTGGACAAGAAGATGTTGAACCAATTGAAGACATGTTAAGGGGTTATACACTTAATGAACCATGCGGATTTTATTTAAAATCAGAATTAAGTAATATTAAAGAGATTGAAGGGGAATTAGATGGCCTTGTAAGAACCGGTAGAAGAACAAGAAAACGTGTTTATGAAAGAGTAAGTACTGAAAACACAAGGGATTTATTGTATATGTTAGGAAGAACACTAGTGGGAAAAATCGTAAGAATAAAGCCAGTTAGAGATAATACAGAAGCTAATGAATTAGTAAGGGGATTTTATCAATCACTAGAAGCCGCATATAGTGGTTCTAATCTAAAAACTTATCCTGTAAATAGATTAGTCCAGGATTTAGAAAGAAATGCTTATGTAAGAGTAGACATAACATCAAGAACAAATGAAGTTGTAAATTGCGATGTGAATTCCACTGAAATTGATAAAAGTGCAAAATTAAATCCTTTTATTAAAAGATTACCAGACGTTATTGGAAATATTGGACAACAAGCTGCCGCATACACGCAAAAAGAATCTGATTATGAAGTGAGATTAATCGGAGACACCGCAAGAAATTCAATAAGAATTACATTTAGTGGGACGCTAGCAGAAGGTAGAGATTACAGAGAAACAGCAAAAGAATTATTACAAAAAGTTGAGAAAGACATTGCATTTTTAAAATATATTGGCGCAAGCATTAGTCCAACACCAGAAATGTTAGATGAAAGGACAGGAGAAACAGAGAAGTATAAAATTCCAGCAACACAAAATTTTAGATTTACAATGTTGCTTAAAAATGCCTACACCAAATAATTAATTTTTTTCTTTTTTAATTTTATTTTTAAAGATATAAATACCAATATAAGAATCAATAATAACAGAAAAATCAATAAAAATTAAATCAGATTAATTCCCTACTATGTAACACATATCCAATATACATTCCCACAATAAAGAATATTAAGATATATTTTGTTTCTCCATGAAAACTTCCAAAAACAAAACCCACTAAATAAGCAATAGTTATCAAAACAAAAGGAATTTGAAAGTGGTATTTCCTTAAAAGCCAACCCCTACCAATAATAATTCCAGACAGAAGAATAATCATGTAAGTAACAACCGCACTTCCAGACCATAAAGCAACAATAAAACCAATTATTAAAATAAATATGAAAGAATACTCTACCCAAAATCTAGTAAGATTAAAAAAACCAGCTTTTTTGTTTTTCAATATTTCTATCATATTTTCACCAGCACATAATAATTCAATAAACATGCATTAATCTGCAAGGTTCCACGCCCCTCTTTCAAACAACACATAGTAAACTAACCAAACAACTAATCCAATTAATGCGGCAAATATTAAGGAATAAAACTTAAATTGGAAAAGGAAGATATAACCTATTAAAAAGAAGAGTATGATAATAAACCAATTTCTGTTTGCAAAAAACATATGTGTCCCATCATGCCTTGGGAAAGGCAGCATTGCAAAAATAGCAAAGTACAAACAAATGAAAGTAACATGATTAAAAAAAGCAGATGCAACATTAAACAAAGCTAATGTCTTAAAAAAGGTTGCAACTAAAAGCAATGCTAAAGGGCCTGCAGCAGCTATAAAACCAGTTGTAAAATAATTTAATCCATACCTAAAATGCCCTAGTCTTAAAACTACCATGTGATGAAATATAATTCCTCCTGGTAAAACAACATATAATTTTCCTCCAGAAAGAATGGCAACAATTACACCGATTAACAAACCATTAGACCATTTTTTATATTCACAAGTAAAATTCATAAATAATGATGCGGCTTTATGAACAAAATCATAAACAAAAATAACACCACTCATAATCAAAATATGTTTTAAATAATTAAATAACCAATAACTCAATGTAAAAGTTGGTTGTTTATCATTATACGCAAAAATGAAAGCTATAACTAATACAGTTATAACAAGATCTTGCACCTCTGCTTTTTTCCACCTAAGATGACGCCTTAATTTCATTAAATATTGGCCCATATATCTATCTATTATATTAAGTATTTTTAAATATTGTGATATTTTATAGATATATTCTCTTTTTTATAATAATATAGTAATAAGATAGTAAGGATATAATAAGAGTATACCATGAAAAAACAAAATTTAGTGAAAAAAATAGCATTCGCAATTGTTGAAGAATATTTTACTTTATTTTCTATTATAAAAAACAACATGGCCAGATGATCCGAATAAAATGAGGCGAATAGGATATTTTCTGCAGGAAAAAGTCCGTCTATGCCATGAATGTTGTTTTTTGTTCATTCATTATTTCTTAATAATACAACATATCAAATCAAAAACAAAAATCATAAAGAATAATAATCTTGCAATACAATTTTATCAATTTCTTTAACATCTTTTACAACATATAATTTACCATTACCGGTTTCAGCTAATTTTTTTGCTAAAATCTTTCCTGGCTTATCAAGATTAATTCCAACTACAGAAATAGTAATGCCATTCGCAGCAGCAATGTTAGCAGCATCCAAAGTTTCTTGTTGAGGATCTTTTCCAACTGTTGGCAAAGCATCTGTTAATATTAAAAGATGTTTTGTAACATCTTCTGCAGGAAACATATTAATTGCACGTTTAATTGTAACTCCAAAATCTGTTTCAGAGGTTGCTTTAATCACTGAAATTTCTTTAAGTAACATTAAAAAGTCATCTGTCGGCATTATTTCTTGTTTTATTTCTTTTCCAAACACCATTAATCCTACTTTGTCTTTTTCTTCAATTGCTTTAAACGCTAGAGAGATTCCTGCTTTTTTACACATGACTAGTTTCTCTCCTTTCATACTTCCACTACTATCCAAAGCATAAACAACATACACCTTTCCTTTAGCTTGTCTTTCAAAACTTTTTAGATCATTTATCTTTAAACTAGAATGGCCTCTTCTAATTGCAGTCTTAATTGATCTTTTCAATGCAACATCCCTATATCTATCAGATTTTCTAAAAATTTTAGTATTTGTCTTACTACCATAAATATGATTCTTTTTATGAAACCTTTCTCCAAGAACACCTTTTGGGGTTAAATTATCAATTTCTTCTGTGTATAAAATCAGACCAGCTAACTGAATTCCTTCGTCAGTGATTGTATTATTTTTATCAATAATTCCTTCTGCTTTAAGATCTCTTAATTGAGATTCCATTTTTCCTGCTAATTCTCTTTGAAACTCAGGAATTTTAATATTTTTTTCAATATATCTTGGATCATATCCACTAAAATATTTTATCAAAGATTCACCATAAATATTTTTAGCTAATTTATAATTATCAACAAACTTTTCCATCATTAAATCTGGTGCAAAAGAAGTTATACCTTGGGTTAATGCACCCATAATTAGTTTTCCATTATCAATAGTTTTTTTATCATTTTCCATGATAGAATTCATTAACTGGCTACCCTTACCTGGTTTTCCTTTTTGTTCAAAAGATGGCTCGGTTTTCTTAACCTTTGCCTTTTTACCTTTTTTTAATTTATCTACAGATTTATCACCCTGACACCTCGCCTTTCTTCTCACTATTGGAAGAAAAGCCAGGGTTTTTGTCTAAAAATTTTTCAAATTCATCTTTAACAAATTTAACAGGATCTTGAAGATATTTCACAGAAGGTTTTAATTTTATCCTGTGTGCAATTACTGATTCCATTACAGCTTTTATATCATCAAATTTAACTTCATTACTTCCATTTAATTTTGCATTTGCTTGCGCTCTTTCGTATAAACCTAGGGTAGCCCTTACACTTGGTTTTTGTTCAAGATTTTCATTCTGTCTTAATTCTTGAATAAATGCAACACAGTAATGCAAAAGATCTTCTGGAAATGTAATTCCTAAATCAAGACCTTTTGATATTGCAATCTTTTTTTCTATTTCAAGATTTTCAGGGTAACCCATGTAAACTAAATCAAATCTATCTAATAAAACATCATTTAATTTTTCAGTTGAACTATCATGCGGATTCATTGTTGCAATCAACACAAAATCAGCTGTTAAATCAACATCATAACTCCCAATAGTTGCTTTTTTCTCCTCAAGAACTTGTAATAATGCGTTTTGTAATTTTTCAGGACACCTATTTAATTCGTCAAAGAACAAAACACCATTATTTGCCTTAAAGATCTTACCAGGGGTAAATGCTTCTAATGATAATGGACCAAATTTCATTGCTTTAATTGGGTCAATATCACCAATTAAATCTTCAGCTGTTAAATCTGGGCTTCCTTGCAGTCTTACAAAACGTTGTATTCCTGAAATTTTAATTTGTTTTACTTTTTTTCCTAAACGACAAGTAGGACATAAAGGTTCAGATGGCAAACAATTATAACCACAATCATTAACCTCTATTTCTGGTAACAATTTAGCTACACTTTTTGCTAATGTTGTTTTACCAATACCTGGTGGCCCCACTACTATAATGTGTCTGCCACATAATAAAGCAGATTTAAGATGATGTTTGATTTCTTGTTGTCCAAGTATGTCTTGTAAAATGTCTTTCCCCAATAGTTTTAAATCTAGTTTTTTTGATATCATGGCCATTAAAAAAACCACATGGCCTTTATAAAGATTCTCCTTGAAATTAACCAGAAATTATATAAATTAATTAACCTTAACAAACGCATGGAACTTTCACCAGAGCAACAAAAGGCATTAGAGGCACAAAAAGAACAATGTCCATTCTGTAAGATAATTAAAGGAGACATCCCTAGCCAAAAAGTCTATGAGGACGATTTAATTACTGCTGTTTTAGATATTAACCCTGCAAATAAAGGTCATTTGTTAGTAATGCCCAAAGAACATTATCCGATAATGCCACTAATCCCACCAAAAACATTTGAACATTTAGCCATTAAAACAAAACAATTAAGCAAATCTGTAAAAGAAGGTGCATTAGTGTTTGGAACAAACATATTTATTGCAAATGGGGCAGCAGCAGGTCAACAATCACAACATTTTATGTTACATATAATCCCAAGAGAAGAAAATGACGGCATTTCTGCGTTTGATTATGAAAAAATTGATGTAGATAAAGCAAAAGAAGACGAAGCATTCAAAATTTTAGGTCATAACTTGCCAAAAATGTTAAGAGATGTATGTAAAAGATTCCCAATGGAGGGGATTCAACAACCAAAAGTAGGTTATTCAAAAGAAGAACTTCTAAAAATAATTGAAATGAATCCACAATTAAAAGAGGCAATCATCAAAAGCCCAGAACAATTTAAGCAAATGATACCCTCTAACCCACAATTAAAACAACTATTTGAAAATATTGATGTTAATGAAATAATTGAAACAGTTAGTGGTAAGAAAATGACAAACGCAATTGACGCTGAGTTTAATGCTCCTGAAGTTACTGAAACGCCAGAAGGAAATGGTAAATTTGATGCAATCCAACAAGTATTACAAGGAGGAGCACAAGAAGGCATTACAGGAGAAGAAACAACAAACAAAGATGAAGAACCAGAAACAATTATAGATACTATTGAACATAATCCAAAATTAAAAACATTACTAATTAATGACCCTGAAACATTAAAACAAAAGATTCAGGACGTTCCACAATTACAAGAATTATTTGGAGATCAAGATATTGATGCATTAAGAAATGAAATTTTAGAAAGAGAACAAAATAGAAGTGAAGAAAGTAGTGATGATGATGAAGACCAAAACGATGAAAATCAAGAAAAATCTTCAGATGATGAGGATTATGACGCAGAAGAGGATAGCTCTAATCAAAATAAAACAACTAAAATTCCAGAAGAAAATGGTACAAGATCAGATGACATAGCTGATATATTATAAAATGACTGACTGCAAAATTTGTGCAATTATAAATAAAAAAGTTCCAGCTAAAATTCTTTATGAAGATGGAGCTGTAATGGCAATTTTATCAGATGAACCAACAATATTTGGGCATTTGTTAATTTTTCCAAAACAACATCATCAGACATTAGAAGAAATAGATGATAAAGTAACTTCACAATTATTTTATGTTGCTAGTTATGCTGCCACTGCCATCTTTGAAGGTCTTGGCGCAGAAGGAACCAATATTGTTATTTGTAATGGTAAAGATAGTTCACAAAAATATCCTCATTTAGTTGTAGATGTTCTCCCTAGAAAAACAAACGACGGAATTAATTTTCAATGGGATCCTAAAAAACTAACACCAGAAGAAATGGAAGAAATGAAAACAAAAATTAAAGATAAAGCAGATGTAATAACACTAGGTAAAGAAGATACAAAACCAACACAAGCACCCTCAGAAGGAAAAGAAGAAACAATGAATTATGATGAAGATAATTATTTAGTAAGGCATCTGAGAAGAATCCCCTGAAATTCTAATTAAGAATTAACAAATTAACACCAAAATTCTAAACTCTTATTAAAAAAATAAAAGAAGTAAAAAATTTAATTTAAGTACATCTTCCTTCTGAGCAACTATTAGGACATTCCATGGTCGTATAACCAACACCACCATTTGAACCACATTTATACTCTTTCAAGGTTTTTCCATTTAAACAAGAATCAGAAACAAGACCTTGTGCACCAGATCCAGACATACCGCCCTTCACTACTCCTTTAACAGTAGGTTCTTCACCACCATCTGAATCAGTACATTTAACTGTTCGACATTTACCTTCTACGCAACCAAAATCGCAAGATGCAATTTTAAAGTTAGCAAAACCATCTTTATCACAATAATGTTCTGTTAATTTTTTTGCTGAGATACATTTATCATTTTCATCAACTTGTTGTCCTTCTTTTTTTTGACCAGTGGTTGTACCAGTTTCAAAAACATTAAATCCATTATCTGTTTCTCGGCATAAGTCTTCTCCACATTGTCCCTCAGTACAACCATATTCACATTTTTGAAGATTATATGCTTTTTTGCTACAATCTGAAAACTGATAATACTTTTCTACAAAAATTCTACCGTGTGGATCTTTGTTTTTCCCACAACGCTCTGTTCCAGGTAAATATCCGTCATCACAAAAACCTCGGTCTTTAATGTAAATTTCACAACCTTGATTACCTTCAATAAAACATTGACAATATTTGTCTTGTCGTTCATAAACTGGGGGGGGATATTCTTGTTCTGCTATATCTATACAATCTTGATAAGAACCTAATTGTTCAAAAGACACTTCGGCAACAGCATAACCCTGCATTGCAAGTGTTGCTTTTCCAACAAAGGTCGGATTTGAACCAAGGATAGAAAAGACCAAAAGAATTGCAATAATCCCTACTAAAAATAAGAATATATTTGATATTTTTTGAAGTTTCATAATAATCACCTTTTTTTGTTATTGAAAGTATATGTATAGTTAATTTTTTTAGATATATATAAATATATTGGTTATTTATACAATTAAACACCAAAACACCACAAATAATAAAAACCAGTAGTACGAAACAAGTATTAATATGAGAGTTTTAGCTGTAGCAGATATCCATGGAAACCAAAAAGCCATTGAAAAGGTTAAAAAAAAAGCAAAAAAGGTTGATTTAGTAATTATGGGTGGTGACTTTACAATTTTTGGTAACCATATGGAACAAATAATGCGAAAATTAAATGCCATGAAAAAAAAGACACTTGTTATTACTGGAAATCATGAAACAGAAAGCAAAGTAAGGACCTTGTGTAAAAAATTCAAAAATTTGTATTTTATGAATAATAAAATTATGAAGATAAACAACATTCTAATTTATGGTTATGATACAAATGGTTTTAGTTTTAGGGATCGACCATTTGAAAAAGATAGTAAAAAGTTTGTAAAAGCAATAAAAAAAGAAAGAGCTGTCTTAAAAAAAACAAATAAGAAAAGAAAAGACAAAATCAAACTCGCAGATGCAAAATATAAAAAACCAAAGATTCAGATATTAAAGACAATATTTATTAGTCATGCACCAGCTTACAAAACAAAAGCTGACAAAATTATGGATGAACATTGTGGCAGTAAATCAGTCAGAGATTTCTGCATAAAGAATAAAATAGATTATTGCTTTTGTGGACATATCCATGAAGGAAGTCATACTGTTGACAAAGTTAAAAACACAATCGTTGTTAATTCAGGACCATATGGCATGGTGTTTGAGATATAATTAGATTCTGATTTTTTATAGAACTTGTTTTTTAAAATTATTTTTTAATCAAACTTCATAACCCTACCATCAAAATCTTCTTTCATTAATAATACTACCCTACTTCCTTCTTTCTCGTCAATGATTTTATATCCAGTAAACTCACAAATTTTTTTAGAAAATTCAACTATTTCAGGATGTCTTGGCATGTATTCAATTCCTAATCGTTCTCTGGCATAACCAACTGACATGTAGGATTTCACTTCTACAAACAATGGTTGTGCTAATTTAATTATTTCTGCCCATTGTTCTGGAAAAAGATCATTCATGCCCTTAATAATTGTAAATCTCAAACTAGTTCTTGCTTTTTCTCTCCATTTGGGCAGTAATGATAAAGTTTTCATTAATCTTTGCCAACCATCTTTTAATAGAGGATTATCAATCTTCTTAAACAATTCTTCATTAGGAGCATCTACTGAAACATAAAGTTGTGTAGGTAATGCATCTTCTTTTTCTAATTTTTCTAAAACTTCTGGTTGTAAACCATTTGTAACTAAAAAAGATGTGGCCCCAATACCATGGATTGTTTTAATTAATTCACCAAGTTTAGGATAAAGGGTTGGTTCTCCTGTTAAACTAATTGCAAAATGTTTAGGTAAAGATGCTTCTTTTAATTTTTCCATGTTAGTTCCATCATAACCACCTAAACCACTCAATAATTTTTTTTGCATTTTAAGACAACCATCAATTATTGATTTAGGATCATCAATTTCTCCCTCAATTTTAATAGAAGTATGTGCAGATGTATCTCTCCAACACAAAACACAACGATTGTTGCAGACCATAATAGGGGTCATTTGGCAACAAAGATGGCATCTAATACCATAGAACTGTTCTTTATAACAAACATCTTCTTCTTTAATTGATCTTTTAGTATAAGTACAAATCTTGCAAGCACTATGTTGACCTACAAACCCATACTGCTGCTTTTGAAGCTGTTTTCTTATTTTTTCTTCATGATTCTCATCTTTCATTGCCATTAGGTAAAGAATCATTACCTAATTTAAAAAAATTCCCCATTATTACATAGAAATTGCAAAATCTAAGGGTGCAGATATAATAAAAAATATAAATGGCACACATACTTAAAATATCTATGAAAAAGCTAATTAAAGATAATCTTAAACTATTTTACAATGTTTTAGTGTTTTCTAAGCGTACATTAAGCTTAAGAGACAGATTTTTCCTATTTAGACATCTTGATAGAATATGGGGGAAAGTTTGTGAAACACCTCACCTCAATTTTTTGTCTCAATTAACAGATTATAAACTAATCGGGGATGTTCTTGATGGAGATGTTGAACATTTTTACAAGTCACGAAATAGACTATGGTTTAAAAATTACTTTGAAGATCGAGATTTATATGAGATAATAAAACAAGATATTGAAAAACTTTATCCAAAGTATAAAGAAATAAAGCTTACCATTACCCACAAAGGCATTATTGTTTTTGATAATTACAAACCCAACAAATTTAATTCATTATTATTAACAATACATAATGGGACTTGGATAGATAAAGAAATTAAAAAAAATATGGCAATGCCAGACAAAAAAAGACTAACAGAAGAAGATTTAGGTTCTGGAATGTTATATGCAATGACTGTTTTAGAAGAAGGTGGTATATGGATTGATTGTAAACAATCCAGATTTATGTGTGATTTTAACAGAAGCTATGCTAAAGCCATTTATGCAAATAATCAAGAAAAAATGTTAAGGTCTGTATGGAAAGAAGAGTTAAATGAACAACAAAAAGAAATTATTTTAGATTCATATAGGCATTTTTATTATATTCTTTCTAGACTAATAAGTTCTTATAGATTCAACATAATCTTTGATGGACATTCAATGCGAGATAAAGATAACAGACCAGAAATAAGTTTTGGTACAAAATATGTACCTGCATTTTATATGCCAATTGTTCAAGCATTTAGACAACGATTAAAAAAGTTAGATTATAAAGACGTTAGAATTAATGATCCATATAAGGGTGGTTATATTTTAAAGTTTCTTACTAGCAAATTTCCAAACGTGTTTATATTTTCCATGGAAGTTAATAAGAAACTTTATATGCGAGCTGATGAAACAACCATTGTTAAAAGTAAAGTTGATAAAATTTCTCAAGACATCATAAAAATGTTAAAAATAGAAGCAGATGAAAATGGCGAAGTTAAATAAAGAAAAAGAAGAATTAAATCTCGAGTCTAAAAACCAAGGAAATAATAAAAAAAGACCCTTGAAAAGATCCATGATAGGACTTGAAATGGAATTTATGCTTTTAAATAATAAGGGCAAAGTAGTTAATAAAGCAGACGAGATTCTTGCGGCAGTTAAAAAAAAAGAACCTGAAACAAACATTGTCAAAGAATGCGGCAAAAATATGGTTGAACTTGGTTGTTATCCTTCTGTTAAAATGTTTAACACGGCATTAGATATCCTAAAACATGCTGAAACATTATATGATGTAGCATCAAAAAAAGATTTATTACTACATTGTTTTGGAACTTACCCAGGAAAATTTGATCCTGAAGTAAGAAATAATATTAATTATTTAATGAAAAAAAAGATATTTGGAGAAGAACGATTTTTAGCAGCAGCAAGATGTATTGGTTTTCATCACCATTATGCCTTACCGAGGGGAATGTATAATCCATTAACTAAATTTATAAGAGTAACTTTTGATGGAAAAATTAAGAGAAGTTTTATGGGAAGTTATAACTTTGAAATTGCGGCAGATCCTGCTTTAACATGTATTATGCAATCTTCTCCATTTTATCAAGGCCAACATTTTGCAATGGACACAAGACTACCAGTTTATAGAGGAGGGAAAAAATTAAAATACATGGATGGAGTTTATGCAAACTTACAACAGATTGGTGGGCTACCACCATATAAACAAACAGAGATGGATTTAATTGAATCATTAAATAGAAAAGTACAAAGATGGATGAAGGTATTAAAAAAACATAATGAAAATGCAAAATTTGATGAAATTTATAATAGCAAATTAGATGTTAATTGGGGACCTGTAAAAGTAAATAATCATGGAACACTAGAACAAAGAGGTATGGACATGAATTACCCCAGCAATATTATGGCTACTTCTGTACTTCTTAAATTTTGTTTAATGAAAATTCACAGAGAATTTTTAGAAGTTGAACCTGCTGATATTGGAATAAAAGAACCATTTAAGATTGAAGATAATAGAATGTATGTTCCACCACACACATTTGTTAGAAACAAACTTCAGTATTTTAGTGCATATGAAGGCCTTAATAATAAACACATGGAAAACTATGTTAAAAGGTTTCTAAGAATGGCAAAAAAGTTTACAAACAAAAGTTACCAAAAATCAATTAGACCAGTTATTAATATGTATGAAGAGAATAATACTGTTTCAACACAAATTCTTAAAAAAGCAAGAAAATTAGGTTGGGAAAAAGAAACCGAATTAGATAATGAAACCGCACAAGAACTTTCATTACATTTTACAGATAAGTTTTACAAAGATTTAGTTAATACAATTGAATTATTAAAAAAGATAGATGTTACCGCTAACTATAGTTTTTAAAATTAAATTTAGAAAATTAATTAGGGTTTAAGAGGTTAAAAAATGAAATGTGAAGAAACAATTAAAAAAGTAGAAGAAAGCAATGAATTTAAAGAATTTAAAAAACAACATCCTAATGCTTATTTAATACATGTATTCATGATGGATGCAGCAAACACACAAGTTGGTTACTATTTAAAAGAAAACAAACACATAATTACTTTTGAAATTTCAGATGCTGGCATAAGAGCAGAAGAAGCAAAACCATTTCAAAAAGAAGAGCACGACATTGTTGCTCTTGACCTAGATAAAATAAAAGTAGATTTTGATGAAGCAAAAGAAATTGCAGTTAAGACGAAAGAAGAAAATTATAAAGGGGAAATCATAAACAAAAGTATTTTAATCTTACAAAATATTTCTGAAGGACAGATTTATAATGTTACGTTTATTACTGCATCATTTAAAACATTAAATGTAAAAATAAATGCAGAGACAAAACAAATTATTGACCATAATCTTGCAACATTAATTGGACTTTAATTTTTTATCTTTTTCTTATTCTGAGAGGGTTCTTTTACAAATAATGATAGCAGAAATATTAAAAGGCCCACCAAAATTACGTTTATAAAAGCATTGTTCTTAAGTTTTGTATTAAAAAAGAGACTCATACCAGTAATTAAATTATGTTCTTCATGATTTATGGAATTATTAAGAGACGTGTCAGTAAGACCATCATTTAAAGATTCATTTGCGAAATAAAATTCAATAGGATTAATTTGATTAGTAATATTAAGTCTGGCTTTTACACCAATACTGCTTTTAATTTTTCTTCCAGGTTTATAGACGGAGATAAGAATAATATCTTCATAAATTTTGCTATCAAAACCTTGTTTTTTATTTACAACCACAGAAATACTTTTTTTACTATTCTTAGACAATTTACCTTCTGATGGGAAAAAGCTCAGAAATTCATTTGTTGAGGAAACTACAAAATCAAAACTCGCATTATTTGAATTAATAATCCATAAAGTCTGATTTACAGATTCATTTTCAAGAAAAATCTTTGGTGGACTAACACCAATACTAGCAGCATTAACAGAGATTGAAAATAAAGATAAACCAAGAACAAAAAAGATAAGAAATAAAAAAAAATTTAATTTGTTCATGAAGCAACACCCACAATGTTCATGTTTGCACCATACATGTCTGGTTTCAAATATTTTTCAAGGTGTAATTTAAAACCAAGACCAATTGTTTGGTTCACACCAAAATTTAAACTTTCCATTGCCATTACCAACTCAGGTGTTACATTATAATATTCTGCACCAAGACTATATTGTAGGTTATTATCATTAATTGCAAGATCACCACTATAAATACCATAACTTAAGTTTGTATTACCTAAATTTTTAATTGTTGGGCTAGTTGTAGTACTAAAATCTAAATCGCCATTAATTTCTGCAGTTTCTTTATTCTTTGCATTATCAAACACAAGAGATTCAGCATCAATATCAAAGGCAATTAATGGTAAATATTCCATTACAAAATTTTGTTCACTATTTTCACTACTTTTATCAGTAGCACTTAACAAAAGATTATAATCACCTGGCGCATTGTAATAATCAAAAAGAACATCTCCTGAAAATAAAACCCAGTCAGTATTATTCTCAGTGTTTGTTAGTACTACTTCTTGCACATAATCTTGCGCCGTAATTAAAACTTTAACATTGTTAATATCAGAAACACCATCATTATCTGCAACAACAACATTTAATGGAATTGTTTTTATTGCACCGGGTTCTGGTAATACTTGGTATCCTTCTTCTTCATTATCATCTACAGTGAGATTATAGTTTAGAATAAGGGGAAGGGAATTAGTGAGATTAATAAACAAGGGTAGATCCACTTCAGAGTCATCTGTATCAGGATCTTCTTGTTCTTCCTCACCACCATTCCCTTCATCTTCGGGATCACCCTGTGGGACTTCAACCACAGAACTAGAGTTGTGAAAATTAGGTTGAGAAATTATTAAGTCATTAAGATTATTGTCAGTATCTACAAAATTTAGTCTTGCTAAAACAAAACCAGAATCTGGATTATAAGCAGGTGTTGTTTCATATAATCCTGGTTCAATACTTTCAGTATCACCCCAACCAATTACATCAACAATAACATCTTCTGCAGTAATTAATGCTATACCAGAATTTGTATTATACATTGTTAGTGCTTCTTCATGGTCTGCATTTGGCCAAGATTCGTTATCTTTAAGAACACCCCAGCCATTATCAGCAATCAAATAATAACTATTTGCGCTGATAATGGCTCCATCTAATAAAGTCACATCACTATTGCTACTTTCAGTTTTTATTTTGTATCCAGAAATATCAATCTCTGATGTCGTAGGATTGTATAATTCAATTGCTTCCCCACCTGCTTCAGTATCCACTGCATCAACATAAACTTGATTAATAACAATATGTTCTGTTGCCATTGCTGAAATTGCAACTACAAGTATAAAAAAACCAATTATTGGTAATAATAAAACTATCTTTCTCATGATTTCACCTTTTTTAATTTTTTGTCATCATGAGATCAATTAACCCAAAAACTATAATGGAAAACTCCTTAAAATACTTTTACTAAGATTTTCTGAATAATTTCCGACGACAAGTAACAAAAACAATCAAATTTCGGAAATGGTATTTAAAGCAAGAAATATCATCGGAGATTTTGTATTGAATCTGAAAAGATTCCGGAAGAAAAAGTAATATTTAAGTGTAAATTAAAAATAATAAAGAAAAATAAAAAGTAAAGAATTAAACATTCATCCCTTTCAATCTACTTATCCTTTCTTTCATGGGTGGATGAGTACTTAATAATTTCATCATACCACTTCCCTTAAAAGGATTTGCAATAAATAATGATGACGTAGATGGACTACCCATCTTCATTGGATTTTGTTTAATACCTGAATCTAGTTTTTCTAATGCACTTGCTAAACCATGAGAGCTATGCAATATTTTTGCTGCACTTTCGTCTGCTAAATATTCTCTGCTCCTAGAGATTGCTAATTGTATTAACATTGCTATAAGTGGCGTTATAATTGATAACACAAGTAAGCTAATTAAATTTCCACCATCTCTGCTTCTCCCACCAAGTCCACCAAAAATTGCACCCCATCTTGCCATGATAGCAAGATAAGAAATAACACCTGCAATTGTTGCTGCAACTGTTTGAATTAAAATATCCCTATTTTTAATATGACTAACTTCGTGAGCAATAACTCCTTTTAATTCATCCTTACTTAACAATTGCATTATTCCTTGCGTACATGCAACAACTGCGTGTTTAGGATCTCTACCTGTTGCAAATGCATTAGGAGACATAGTAGGAATAACATAAACCTTTGGCATTGGAATATTTGCTAGATGTGCAACTTCTCTTACTAATTTAAATAATTCTGGTTGCTCTTTTTCAGTTGCTTCCTTTGCTTTATACATTGCTAAAACTAATTTATGAGAAAAAAAGTATGAGAACACATTCATTAACACTACAAAAACACCTGCAATTGCTAACCCAGTTGGTCCTGCAAGAGCCCTGCCTGCAAAAAGTAGCACAGCTGTTAACAAAGCCAATAAAATAAATGTCTTTAATTGATTCTTTATCATAATAACACCCAATAGAATAGAGGAATTAAGGTTTTATAAAACTTGTGGAAAAGTATTAGTTTGTATTAAGAAAAAGATTGAAAATAAAAAGAAAATATAATCTTTTTGTGAGAAGCATTGGCTTCGCCCCGGTGTTGTAGCGTAACAGTTTACAATTTACTCTTCAGCTCCAGCCGTTAGGCTCCTTTTCTCACTAAGATTTTGATTTAATTTTTAAAATAGATTTAAACTTTGGCCGACAGGCTTTTTTCACTAAGAATTCTCACATAAAAAAAGTAAAGAAAAGAAAAAAAACAACTTATCTAAAAGTCATCTACTGTTAAAACACAAACAGAGTTGCTTGATTTTGCCTTAGCACCCATTGCTACTAAGAACTTAACGCCAGATTTCTCTGCAATTGAAAGAATGTTTGCATCGATTTCTCCATCAAATACAACAGCATAAATTCCTGATCCAAGACTCTTTAGTGTGGTTGTTAGCTCACTTAATGGAACCTTACCGAGGATGTTTAGTTTGTTATCTAAAACATAAGCTCCTCTTGTACCAATTAAATCTTCTAACAATTTACTAAATTTCTTTTTCTCATCGGCAGTTGCTTTTACTGGTGTAGCTTTTGCTGCACTTGGTTGTGGTCTTGAAGATTGTTGATAAGATCTCTGTGGAGGTCTTCTTTCAAACCGTTTATTTTCAACAGGCCTTTCTGCTTTTTCAGTAGAACGCCTATCTTCTCTAACAGTATCAACCTTAGCTTGTTCAGGACTAACTTTACTTCTGATGGCTTTGTGAATTTCTTTCTTTGTTAACTCTTCAACTTCTTTACCATCTGGAGCTTTTGTAACAAAGTCAATTTCTGCGATAGAAGTTAGTTCCTTAATAATTAGGTCTCCTCCCCTATCACCATCAACAAATGCAGTTAAGATTTTCTTTTTAGAAAGCTCAACAATTGTTTGTGGAACAGAAGTTCCATTAACAGCAATTGCGTTTTTAAATCCATGCTTTAGTAAGTTAAGAACATCTGCTCTGCCTTCTACGATGAGAACTTCATCAGAATCATCAATTGAAGGGCCTGCAGGTAATCTTTCCTTACCATATTCTGTAATTTCCATTACTCTTACAGAATAAGCAACCTCATCAGCTAATTCTTGTGAATCCGGCATAGACGTATCCATTAAATGTTTTAACAATTCTTTAGCTCTTTCAACTACAAATTGTCTTTTGCTTACTCTAACATCTTCAATTTTCTCAACTCTAATCTTAGCGTTGCAAGGACCAATTCTTTGAATTACTTCTAAAGCAGCACCAACAATAGCTGTTTCTGCTTTGTCTAAACTAGAAGGAATTATGATTGTACCTAATGTTTTACCTGTTTTAGTTTCAACATTAACTTCAATTCTACCAATTCTACCGCTTCTTTGTAATTCTCTAAGCTCTAGATCTGCTCCTAAAAGACCTTCTGTTTGCCCAAAAATAGCACCAATTACGTCTGGTCTGTCTACTACTCCACCAATATTAATAGTTGCGTGAACAATATATTTTGCACTTACTGGGCTAATTTTACCCATAAATATCTACCTCCAATCTAGAAGGAGCCATCTACTTTATCAAGCATAAATCTTTTGTGTGAATGATAAGTGATGCAATGAATGTGAATCATTTTACTCCTTCTCCTATTTTCTTATTTTATTATCTTTCGTATTATAATGTGTTTAGAACAAACCTAACTATAGGAAACCTGCCTTAAATGTACCTAATTTACATGGTACCTCTCTGGTCCCCCCATCTTAATCAAATAAATAATGATGAAATGAATGATGATAAGCTTGTTCTAAGCATTTATAAGCGCGATTTAGGCTTCTTTAGCCCAAATAAAGGTTTGTTGCCCGAAACACTAACTCCCAACTTCATAGCTTGCTTTTAGCGTGAGCTTCATTGGGTACTCTCGTGCCGGGCTGGTATACGCAAGAGTGGCTCTAATTCACAGCCATAACCGATGTTATTGCTCGTAAGAGGACCAATTTGCATACAATTTACTAATCTTTACTAAAGATTAATAAGTATATAAAGGTAGAGGTTTTATATAAAGTTTATTATTTAAGAGTAGTTACTATTAAATTGGAAAAGTATATTAGCTGGTAAGGAGATTTAACAAACAATGGCAAGAAAAGCACGTAAAGAAGAATGGAAAGTATGGGGTAATGTATTTGATAATTATACCAATAGAAATCTATTCAAGCTAAAAGGACAAGGTTATTTTGATGAGTTAGAAAGCCCAATATCCGTAGGAAAAGAAGCAAACATATTCTCAGCTAAAACAAAAGATGGAAAAAGAGTAATTATTAAGATTTACAGATTAGAAACATGTAATTTTAATAAAATGTTTGATTATATTAGACAAGATCCACGTTATGCTGGAATGAAGAATCAAAGAAGAAAGGTTATTTTTTCCTGGACACAAAGAGAACAACGAAATCTTCTAAAATCAAGGCAAGTTGGAGTAAGAGTCCCATTAGTACATACTTGCTTAGACAATATTTTAGTTTTAGAATATATTGGTGATGATATTATTGCACTACAATTAAAAAATCATTTTCCAAAAAATAAAACTAAGTTTCTAAATAAAATTATTGAGTATATGCATATAATGTGGAAAAAAGCAAGACTTGTACACGGTGATTTAAGTTGTTTTAATATATTAAATTATAATGAAAATCCCGTATTTATTGATTTTTCCCAAACAACAGACATAAAATCACAAAACGCAAAAGAATTATTAATCAGAGACATAAAGAACATTTCCGTCTTCTTCAGAAAAATAGGATTAAAGAATGTTAATGAAGAAAAGATACTGAAGAAAGTGTTAAAATAAAAAATTAAAAGAAAAAAGAAAAATCAGTTATCCTTAATCCCATCCTCTTTAACCCAGAATGTACATTCTGCATCCGGTAAAGCAGGTGCGTCTACTAATTTAGCTACCCTACTCCCTTTCTTACCTTTACGCAAGTAAATTCTGAATGTAGAATTATGGGCAACAATATGGCCGCCAATTGCTTCTGTTGGATCTCCAAAAAATTGATCTGGCTTAGACATTACTTGATTAGTTACATATACAGACAAATTATGTATATCAGCTAATCTTGCTAAAACATGCATATGTTTGTTTAACTTTTGTTGTCTAACTGCTAATGTACCACGACCAACAAACTCAGCCCTGAAATGTGCAGTTAAAGAATCAACAACAACTAATTTAATATTTTTACCTTTCTTAGTAATTAATTCATCAACTTTTTCAGATAATAACATCTGATGATCTGAATTATAAGCTCTTGCAACATAAATGTTTTTCAAGACTTTATCAGGATCAAGACCAGCACCTTCTGCAAATTGCTTTATTCTTTCTGGACGAAAAGTATTTTCAGTATCAATGTAAACTGCACATGCATCTTCACCATAACTTTGTACATTAACTGCTAATTGATGTCCAATTTGTGTTTTACCACTACCATATTGGCCGAAACATTCAGTTATTGCTCCCGTCTCAACTCCCCCTCCAAGAATATCATTAAAACCATCACAATTAGTTGAAATTTTATCAATTCTAGCTCTTTTTTTTAAGAGTTCATCGCCAGATTCAAAACCCATATCCATGGCATCCCGACTAACATTAATAAGTTTCCTCCCAACAGTTTCAGTTATGCCAGACGCATCAACTAATTCTCCTGGTGTTGCTACGGCAATTGCCATTAAGGTATCATAACCACTCATTCTTAATTTCTCCGCCGTTGCTGCTCCAACTCCTGGTAGATCCTCTACTTTAGTAATTTTCTTAGATTTAGTTTCTTTTACTACAACATTATCTTCTTTATCAGATTCTTTATTATCTTCACTAATTATTTTTTCTTGCTCTTCTTGAGCTTTATCTCCAATTATATCTTCTTCCATTTTCTTCGCTAACATGGGTAGCACCTCCTTTAATAAATACTTTATTGTTAAATCAGCCTTTTTAGAGCCTAATTGAACAATCTTAAAAACTCCATCAAGTTTCCAATGTGGAAATTAGCTAATTCCTTTTTTTAGGAAAGCATAACTTCTTAAAATGTTTAATTCAGATTTTTTCGGAAGATTTTCACAAGACCTGAAAAGATTCTGAACTCTACCGAAAAAACATAATTAAAAAAAATAAAAAAATGTAAAATTTCTGGGTGTGTCGGAAATGTTACGGTGTTTTTCGTCTTGGGCAAAAGACATTTAACACCTATTCCCGACGACAACAAGAAACTACTGGGCTTGAACGTTTTCTTTTAATACAAGATACTCATAAGCTTTAGACAAGACAACAACAGCTTTAGGTAGATCAGCCACCCTTAAGTTATTGGTGTTTTGCCACTTACCTTCTTTATCTTTGTAACATCTTCCTAAAGACAAAGAAGAAAAATTATATTCTTTCCCATCTTTTTGGCCATTATTAGACCATATTGTAGCAGAAATAGCTCCTGCACTAAACTTTTTTTCAGGCATATTTGTTTGGTTTTCCATTTGAGTCACCCTCATTTTGCTTTTCGCATTTTATTTCATCATCTCCTTAATTAGAAGCTACGAGGCTTCAAGAGACTGAAGGTTTGTTGCAATTGCAATCAACAATTAACTTAAGCCCGTTCTCATTTATATACCTCACAACAGAATGTCCAGTGCAACCCAAAAAAAGAGCTGAAAACACAGTATATAAACAATACAACGGCTCTATGCCAGTGGACAAAGTCTAAAATGAACCTCCTTTTGTGTGTAAAAAATCATAAAATCTGTCTAGTGAAGATAAATCGAAAATTATATTAAGACATACATTTTTTAGAAATCTCATGGAATTAAAGAATAAAATTGAAGCATTGTTATTTGCCTCTGGCAGAAAAATGTCATTAGAAGAAATTGGAAAATTAGTTAAAATTAAAGATAGTGCTATTCTAAAAAAAGAATTAATTGAACTAAAAAAAGAGTATCAAGAAAGAAGCAGCCCAGTTATTGTTATTGAAGATGACGATGGTTGGAAACTTACAACCCATGAAGAACACGTTGCACTTGTAAGACAAATTAATCCACATACTGAGCTTAGCAAAACAATGATGGAAACTTTAGCAGTAGTTGCTTGGAAACAACCAATGTTGCAAAGTGATGTTATTAAAATTAGAACAAATAAAGCATATGATCACATTAAAGAATTAATGGATATGGGTTTTCTTGTAAAAGAAAGATATGGAAGAACATATTTATTAAAATTATCTCAAAAATTCTTTGAATATTTTGATGTACGAAATGATGACTCCTTAAAGTCCTTATTCAAAGACATAAAAGAAGAAGTTGTTGATCAAAAACAAATGAGTGATTTTAATGAAGGTGATGAACAAGTTTCTAATGAAAGTGAAGAAACAACTGATGAAATAGAAACCCCTAATGAGAATGAACCGAAAATAGTTAAAGAAAATAATGAAGAACCTTTGATTTCTGAAAAAGAAGAAACTGAAACCCCTAACGAAAACGAGCATCCGCCAGTTGTTGAAGAACCTTCTGAAGAGAAACATGAAGAATCTTTGATTTCTGAAGAAGAGGAAAAAGAAACCCCTAACGAAAACGAGCATCCGCCAGTTGTTGAAGAAAATCCTGTAGAAGAAGAACCTGAGCAAGAACCAGCAACAGAAGAGCAAAATACTGAAGAAGAAAAAGAAGAGGAAACAACAGTAGAAGATTCTAACCAAGAGGATAAAGAAGAATCTGAGAATCAAGAAACAGAGGAAAAGCATGAAGACTTATAGAGTTAAATGTAAGAAATGTGGCCATAAAATGAATTATTTGCCACTAAAAAAGATTTCTCCAAAAAGTATGAAAAAGTGCGTTTATTGTGGATATTCTATTAAGGTAAAAGATTACCTGTGTTAGGAGATTTTTCAACTAAATTTAACACAAAAATAAGTGTAATTAATCGAAACATATTTAAATAAACACACATTCATTTCGAGTATGGAAGACCCTAAAAATAGCGACGAGAAAATGCCTGAAGATTCTGGTGAAGAAATAGAGCAAAAAAGCACCGAAAATGAGGAAAAAATAGAGCCTCAAAACACTAATCCAGAGCCAGAAGAACCTGTTCCAGAAAAAGGAATTTCTCCGATTATGATTGAAGATGAGATGAAGAATTCTTATATAGATTATGCTATGAGTGTTATAGTTGGCAGAGCCTTACCAGATGTAAGAGACGGTCTTAAACCAGTTCATAGAAGAATTCTGTATGCAATGAATGACATGGGCATGTTACATAATAAACCATATAAAAAAAGTGCTAGAATTGTAGGAGAATGTTTAGGTAAATATCACCCACATGGTGACCAAGCAGTTTATGATTCTATGGTTAGAATGGCTCAAAGTTTTTCTTTAAGATACCCTTTAGTTGATGGTCATGGAAACTGGGGAAGTATTGATGGAGACAGAGCAGCTGCAATGAGATATACTGAAGCCAGACTAAAAAAGATTTCAGAAGAAATTCTTCAAGATATTGAAAAAGAAACTGTTAACTTTACTGACAATTTTGATGGAAGCCTTAAAGAGCCAACAGTTTTACCTTGTAAATTTCCTAATTTATTAATCAATGGTTCAAGTGGTATTGCTGTTGGAATGGCAACTAATGTACCGCCACACAACATTTTAGAAACATGCGATGCTATAATTCAAATCATCGATAATCCAGAAATTTCAATAAGAGAGATTATGGAAGTTGTTAAAGGTCCAGATTTTCCAACGGGTGGAATTATTTGTGGAAAACAAGGCATTGGTCAGGCATATACAACTGGCAGAGGTAGAGTTATTGTCAGAGGTAAAACACACATTGAAAAACACAAAGAAAGAGAACGTATTATTATAGATGAAATCCCATATATGACCAATAAATCATTATTAATTGAACATATTGCTGATTCAGTAAGATCTAAAGTAATAGAGGGCATAAGTGATATTAGAGATGAAAGTGATAAGCGAGGAATGAGAGTTGTTATTGAATTAAAAAGAGACGCTAACCATGAAGTTGTTCTTAACCAATTATTTAAACATTCAAGATTACAATCAACATTTGGAATTATCATGCTCGCATTAGTAAATAATGAACCTAAAATTCTTAATTTAAAAGAATTAATGATGAATTTCATAGGCCACAGAAAACAAGTTGTAACAAGGAGAACACAATATGAACTTAAAAAAGCAGAAGAACGAGCACATATTTTAGAAGGCCTAAAAGTGGCTTTAGCAGACATTGATAAAACAATTGCCATTATTAAAAAATCAAAAGATGCGGCAACAGCAAGAGCACAATTAATAGAAGTTTATAGTTTAACAGAAAAACAAGCTCAAGCAATTTTAGATATGAAACTTCAAAAGATCACATCATTAGAAACAGAAAAAATTCTTGAAGAGTTTACCCTGTTAATGGAAAAGATTGAAAATCTAAAAAATATTCTTGATTCTGAAGAAAGAATTAGAGGCATTATAAAAAATGAATTAACAGAGATTATGGACAAGTACGGTGATGTTAGAAGAACAGAAATACTTGAAAATTTTGAAGAAGAAATTGAAATTGAAGACTTAATTGAAGAAGAAGACATGGTTGTTACAATCAGCCACGCAGGTTATATTAAAAGAATCCCACTTACAATGTATAAGGCACAAGGTAGGGGTGGAAAAGGAATTATTGCTGCAACAACAAAAGAAGAAGATTTTGTAGAAAACCTATTTGTTGCAAACACACATGATTATTTACTTGTGTTTACTGATAAAGGAATTGTACATTGGATTAAAGTATTTAGATTACCAGAAGGTTCAAGACAAGCAAGAGGAAAAGCAATTATTAACTTAATTGGTATCGAAAAAGACAGCAAAGTAACTGCTTTTATTCCTGTAAAACAATTTGATCCTAATCATTTCTTAGTTATGGTTACTAAAAATGGCACAGTAAAGAAAACAAGCTTAAGTGCATTTTCAAAACCTAGACAAGGTGGAATAAGAGCAATTAATATTGAAACAGATAATGAACTAGTGAATGTTTTAAGAACAGATGGAGATAAACAAATCATAGTTGCAACTAGTAATGGTCAAGCTGTTAAGTTTAATGAAAAAAATGTAAGACCAATGGGAAGAGCATCTTTTGGTGTTAGAGGAATTAAACTAAAAGAAACAAAAGACAGCGAAGGCAAAACAATTTCAAAAGATTATGTTGTTGGTGGAGTTATTGCTGATGACAATAAAACATTATTAACCGTAACCGAACACGGATACGGAAAAAGAACTACTATTTCTGAGTATAGATTAATTAACAGAGGCGGTTCAGGTGTTAAAAACATAATTTGTAGTGAAAGAAATGGTGGTGTAGTAGCCATAAAAAGCGTTACAAATGACGATGAAGTCATGTTAATTAGTCAGAAAGGAATTATTATCAGAACAAGATGTAATTTAATCTCAACAATTGGTAGAAACACACAAGGAGTAAGATTAATGAGATTAGGTGCAGGAGACAAAGTAGTTGCAACGGCAAAAATCATTGGTGAAGACAGAGACGTTGAGGATGTTATAGAGGAAGAAGAAACCTCTGAATAAAAAAATATTTATATCTTTATTCTATTATAATCTTAAAATGGATGAATTAAACAAACTAAAAAAGAAAATAAAGAAAGATTTTGAAGAACATATTGAAATAGATGAAGATTCGGATCACCCAGTACATGAAAAATTTACTAAAGAGAAGAAAATAAAAAAATAGAAACTAACAAATAACTTCTAATGCCCTTTCATACATTTTCACACTAACAGGTGTTTTCCCAATAATCTCAGCATCTGCATGTGCAATTACTTTTTCAGAAGATGAAACCTTAATTTTCTTAGCTCTTACATGAACCAAATCCTTAAATTTGTGCATTTGTTTTGTTGCAACACCAAACATACATCTAAAAAGATCTCCAATTTCTTTCTTTTTAATAATAATTACATCAAAATAACCATCATCATTTCTTGATTTCGGAATCATATCAAATAGTTTATGAAATTTAGTAATATTACAGATTAATACATAATAACCATAATGAGATTCATGATTAATTCTTATTTTTAATCTATGTGGTTTATAATTAAAAACAGTCTTAATAAACGACAAGGGATATGCAACCTCTCCAAATATTTTTTTAATCTTTGGTTCTACATTTTTATACATTTCAGCATCTAATCCAACACCACACCCTATGGCAAAAAATCTTTTGTTAACTTTTCCAATATCTAAGTCTTTTCTTCTATTATTAGAAATAATTTCTACTGCTTTTGCAAGATTTTTAGGAATACTAAGAGATCTTGCCACCATATTAGATGTTCCTGCCGGAATAATACCTAAACGTGGCCGAGAATTTATGCTTTTTTGCATTAAACCATTAATAACTTCATTAACTGTACCGTCACCACCAGCTGCAATAACAACATCTGCTTTTGCTTTTTTTGCATATGTTATTGCATCTCCTTGTTTTGTAGTAACTTTAATAACTAAATCTTTCCCTAAGAAATGCTTTCTTAATTCTTTCAAAATCAATTTATGATTTTTTTGACCTGATTTGGGATTTATAATCAACACATATTTCATTTCGCACCTATTTAATTATTAACTAACTGTTTAATATCAGATCATTGAATATCAAACTCAACAATCATTGGTAAATGATCTGAAAACTTAACTTTAGGAACAATTGTTTTCTTTATTTTTATTTCTTTTGAAAATAACACGTAATCCAGGGACTTTTTTGGTTTCCATGCTGGAAATGTCTTTCCTTTATGCTGGGCAACCATAAGATCAGTTTCCTCAACAAATAAATTTATTTCTTCTTCCCCTGATAAGGTATTAAAATCACCTAAAACAATTTTAGGATTATTGTTAGAGTTAACGAATTTAGCAATTTCTTTAATTTGTTTTCTTCTTGCTCTTTTTCCAAGAGCTAAATGAACCAAAAAAATACTTAATTTGCCCTTACCATGATCAATCTCAACTTCAATTACCAATTTTTTATTCCCACGTTTCAAAAAATGTTCCTTGATTGAACTAAATTTGTATTTAGACATAACAGAGTTACATAAATGATGAAAATAAGGTAATTTTGATAATGCAGACTTTTTACCATACTTGCAAAAACACGCCATAGACTTAAAATCCAAAGTTTCTTTAATAAATTCCGCTTGATCAATTTTTCCTGCACGAAAAGAGCCATCATCAATCTCAACCAAGCAAACAATATCAGGTGATTGTTTCTTAATAAAAGTAGAAATATTCTCTAAAGCTTTTTTTCTCAAATGAAGGTGTGCATTTTTTGTAACATAGTCTTTAATTCCTTTACCAACACCCATACAATAACACACATTGTATAATAATAATTTCATTTTATAGTTTCAACCTCTTTTTATCCTCGCATTGTATTAATTTCATCTTAACAACTTTATTTCATGCCAGCAACAATCGCATTCTTAAACAAGGCTATTTTTGGTCCTCTATAACCCTTAACTTCAATTATTTCTTTTGATAGCCACATGTTTTCAATAATTTTAAACATATTACCAATGAACATTCCTCCTTTGAATGGTTTTCTAATTATTTTGCCTGCTTTATTTTTCTCACTAATGTAACCTAACCTAATTTCAGCAGAAAAGTCACCAGAAATACTGTTAGGAACAAAACTAGAGAATGAAACAATCTCTACTAGAGGTAATGTTTGTTTTAAATTTTTCATACTCTTCTTACCACCATTAACTTCAACTGCCCCTAGTGCCCCTGTTGCCGTTATTCCTAAATAATCAGCATATTGTTTTGAAGCAAACCAATTCTTAAAAATACCTTTTTCAATTAATTTAACTTTTTTAGAGATAACACCATCCCCATCAAACAAAGAAGAAGTTGGATTAAGTTTTAATAATGGATTTGTAGATATAGAAATTTTATCTCCTTTAAAATTAGCAATTTTTTTCTTAGGAGAGTAAACACATAATCCCATTTGTTTTATTTTTGCAGATGCATGCATAACTAAAGGACTTAAACCCAAATGGGGTGCAAAAAAATCAGCAGCCGCATCATCTGTTAAGACCACATTTCCTTTAAAACTATTAATAAGATCTGAATTTAAAACATCTTCTACAATATTAACATTTTCTTTTACAAATTCCTTTGCATTAAATTGAGATAATGACGCATGTTCTTTCATTGCAACAAATTCTTGTTCTTGAACTTTTCCATCTGCCTTTTTAGCAGTTGTTAATGTTAATTCAACATAAAAACTAGTTTTTTCCTCTTTAAGATCAACACCATTACTATTAATTACATTTAATTTGAGATATGATCCTTGGAGTTCGAGATTATTTGGCTTGACATTATACTTCTTCAAATTAGTTCTAATTCCATTAGCAATTTTTCTAAGATTTTTTAATGGACTTATCAATTTTTTATCCACGAGAATTAATTTTTTGGGCTTAGACTTTAATTCTGATTTTGTAGGTAAAGAAAATTTAGGTTTTCGAGAATAATCACAAATAACTAATGCATCATCAATCATTTTATTTATAGATTTTTCATTAAATTCAACGATACTAAAACTACTCTCACCAATTTCCTCCCCATAGTCTTTATATACAACAATCTCAATAGAAAACCTATCACCAATTAATTCTGATTCTGATTCAAGATTTTTTGTAAAATATAAATCTGTACTCTTGGAACTAATTACTTCTATTTTCCATCCAAAAATTTTTCTTTTTTGAAGTAATTGTTTTATTTTATTAATCATTTTATTCAGTTTAATTATTTATGATAAATTAAGCTAAATCAACTTCCTTTATCAACAAGTGTGGTCCTCCTTCCGATACCCTTACCCATTCTTTATGGCCTTTACCACATCTTCCCGTTCCAGGAACAATTAATTTATCACTAACTGCTTTAATATTCTTAAGTATTGTTGGAAGATAACCCGTCATTCCAATTTCATAAAATAATTCACCAGTTAACTTTCCATTCTTAATTTTCTCAGCAACAACTCCTTGAATTTGAACATGCCATCCTTTTGGATCTTCCATCCCACCAGAAGAATTGTGTAAATAAAGCCCATCTTTAATACTTTTAATCATTTTACTAAGTTTTGCTTTTCCTGGTGCAAAATAAGTATTACTCATTCTTGCATAAGATTTATGATCATAACTTTCTGCTCTTGCATTTGCAGATCTCTTAACATTAATACCTTCCATGCAAAGCCTAGAAGCAGAATACATATCTGTTATAGGTGCTTTAACAATTCCTTTTTTAATTAAATATGTTGGAGAGGCCATAACACCCTCGTCGTCAAAGAAAAAACTACCATTTCTTGCAGGAAAGGCAGGATTATCAATAATTGAAACAAATTTGGGGGCAATTTGTTTACCTAAAAATTCTTTTGCTTTAGCACGATCCTTATAGAGTGTATCTGATTCCATACCATGTCCAAAACTTTCATGAGCTAATAACCCAGATAAATGTGGACTTAAAATACAAGTATATTTTCCAGGGGTTAATTTTTTTGCTTTAGCAATTTTATAAGTGGTGTTAATTAATTTTTTAATCTTTTGTAAAGGAATTTTCGTTACTTCATAACCAGAAGAAAAGAAACTCTTATAATTATATCTTGTGTTGCCATCAATTGCTTTAATAAATGGCAAAGTCATAAGAAAACAGCTATTAATATTTTGAGAAAGTTGTTTATATTGGTTAACAAATATTTTTAATTCTTGTTCTTCCATATACAGAACACGTGCATTAATTATTTTCCCACCAAGAATTTGTTTTTGTAATTTATTCACGGTTTCTGCTTTCTTTCTGATACTTATTTTGCCAGGATCTAGTTTTCCTTTCACAAGAAAATGTTTATTAATCTTTTTTTTACAAATGTTTAATCTAATTTTATTCAATGCTTTAATTTTTGATAACTTAACAGCTTCTTTTTCTAATCTTGGCTTATCAAGACCACTCATCCCAAAAACATGAAACTGTTCTCCATCAAATAATCTTAGCTTAACACCAAAATCCATACCATTATCAATATTAATATCAACATTATCCTTGGAGATTGTTAAAGAATTCTCCTTAATTAGCAAGACATCAGCATAATTGTTATTTTTAGTCATAATTCTAACTAACTTAAGAAAAAACTGTTTTACACCTAAGACTTCCTTTTTATTCATAGTTACACACCAAGAAGGGAAGTTTATATATTTTGTTGTACAATTGTGTGACATTTTTCACATTAAGATTTATATTTATTAAAGTAAATTAACAAGAAATGAATAGTTCTAACTATGGATCTTCGCCAAAATATGATCAAAACAGCCCATTATCAAATAAAGATAGTGTGAAGAATAAAAAGGGTAATCATGAAGATGTTGAAGCAATAATAACTGAAGAGATAGTTAGAAAAAAAGTTTTAGAAGTAAACATATATGAAAAACATTATGGAAATGATAAATACACAAAATCAGAAACATATAGTATCCCATTAGAGGGATATGAAGAATTAATGTTAAAAGATTTATTAGATATGAGCCGTTTTTTCCCTGCAAAACATTTACATATTGAATCTATGCCTGATTATTTATTAGGATATACGGCAATTGGTTCACCAAATATATTCAGAAATTCAAGATTAATTCCTGGTAGTGAAAAAGCATATGAAGTTGATGTCCATGAAACAATACATACAAATGACGAATTTGAGACAAGAGTATTAACATCATGGATATTAGATAATGATGTTAATAAGTATATGTTTGAGAGAGGTATTGTGCTAAAATATGATAAAGAAAAAATTAATTAAAAAATTAAATTAAATAACTAATTAATCATTTTCTACCCTTGGTGCTAGAATAAAGCTAAGCATGATTTTATCAACTGCTTTATAGTCCAGTCTTAAAGGATAGTCTTTGTTAAAGTTAATTTTGACTTCTGGAACTAGTTTGCCTGCATTCATCATTTTTTTCAAATATTCAATGCTGTATTTTGCTTTAATAACTTCGCTGACATCACTCATAATTTTAACTTCTTCAGTTTCTTGTATGGCAATATTTGCTTCACTTAAGTCACTTTCGGCAGATATAACTAGTTTTTTCCCATCAATCATAAAACTTACACTTTCTCCAATAATGTCTACATCCTCAACAGCATCACTTAATACATATGATGGGGCGGAGATAGTAATTGGAAAGTTCAAATCAGGAACTTTTTGTTCTTTTTCTTCTAATTCAATGATTGGCAAGGAAAATGTTCTCTTACTTGCTCCTTGAAGAATTATTTTCAGTTTATTTTCATGTACTTCTAAACTCAACATATCACTTGGCTTTGCTCTTCTTAGAACTTGCTTCAGATTGCTAAGATTAATTGCAATTTCTGTGTCTTCTTGCACATCATATTCAACAAATGTACTTGATAACAGCTTAAAAACAACCATTGCTACGTTTGCTGGATCCATTGCAACTAGTTCAATTGCATTTTTAGTAATCTTAAATGTAGCTTCATTTACTAGTTCAGAAATTATTGATACGCTCTCTTTTAGATATTTTGGCTCTGCTAATGTTAATTTCATCTTTTTAAACCCCCTTTGGACTATTAATTGTATTATTTTATATGTAAATCGTGAATGAATTCCTATATATAAAGATTTAGATTAATTTTCATAATAATATAATCTAATGTATACGATGCAAAATAGGTAATTTAATATGCATAATGGATTGGTTTATTTAGAAATAGGGTTTTTAAGAGGTTTTTTTGATAAAAAAGAAATTTCCGAGGTTACATATCCTTCGGACCCAGTGTAGTGGTGATATGCAAAATAATACTCTTTAACACCGATGAATGCTCTTTTTTTCATGAATTTAAAAAATAAAATACACAATCAAAACAAATTATTCAGAAAAAATCAAAAAACTAAGAAATATTAATTCGATCGCCATCATTAACCATTAAAATCTTCTTAACACCGCATTCTTCTGCTAATTCTTTCATTGCAATTTTCATATGATCTTCGCAATGTGCAGGTATTAATGACTCCGGTTTAATCATGTTAATTAAATCTCTTAAATCTTCTTTTGCAGCATGACCACTTACATGAATATCTTTAAAAATCCTTACGTGTTTTTTTCTAAGCTCATTTTCTAATGCTTCTCTTGCATCAATATTAATTTTATTTGGAATAACACTACATGAAAAAATAACTGAATCATCTTTCTCTAGCTTAAAATCAAACTCACCCCTTGCAATTCTGCTCAAAACAGCTTTGCTTTCTCCCTGATGTCCTGTAACAACAATCAAATATTTGGATTTGTTTTTTTCAATTAATTTTAAAGCATTTTGAACTTTGCTACCATATTTTACAATTTTAACATCTTTAGAAAAATTAACAAGATTAACTTTTTCAGCCGCCATTACATATTTAGCTAAACTTCTTCCCAGTAAAATAACTTTTCTGTTAATTCTTTTTCCATAATCAATAATTGATTTTAATCTTGCAATATGTGACGAGAAAGTTGTAACAATAATTGCATTATTACTAGATTCAATCCCTAACAACAAATCTTTTAACATTTGTCTTGCCACACTTTCTGAAGGTGTTTTCTTAGCATCATCTGCCCTTGTTGAATCACAAATTAATACTTTCACTCCTTTTTCTCCAATTTCCTTCAAACGTTTAAAATTTGGTTTTTTTCCTAAGACTGGAAAACTATCAAACTTAAAATCATTACAATATACTAAGGTCCCATATTTAGTATGTAACGCAACCATAACCGCATGTGGTGTTGAATGAGTAGTATGAATAAACTCAACAGTAACCTCCCCCATGTTATATTTTGCATTTGGAGAAAGTGATTTAATTCTGTTCATTAATTTAATTTTTTCATCTCTACAAATAGTTAGTACTAGTTCTTTGGTATAGGGGGTACAAAGTATTTCTGCATTAAAATCATTAGAAATAAAGGGTACAGCACCAACATGATCAAGATGTGCATGAGTTGGAATAATTGCAACAACTTTATCTTTCCAATCCTTAATTAATCCATTATCAGGAATTGCACCTTCTTTTACTAAAAGAGGAATTGGAATATTTTTAATATCTTCATCTTCAGTATATTCAATATATTTTGGCAAATAAAGCCCCATATCAATAATAAAAACTTGATCATCAACTTTAACGGCAGTCATATTTTTACCAATCTCATTATAACCACCAACTGCACAGATTTCTATCATGATTCAAACTATCAAACCTACATTTATAAATGTTATCAAAAGAGTAAAGTATATATGTAAGATAATATAGATTAATAAGAGATTACATGATATTAGACATAATTCCATTAATTGTACTAAAAAAGAGGAAAACTAAATGAAACTTAAAAAAAGCAAAAAAGCAGCACATATGTGGTTAGAAGAAACAAGTAAATGGGTTTATATTATTGCTATTATGATAGGTTTGTTAGCAATCTTATTGTATTTTACTAGAAAAAACATAATGAATCTAGTTTCAAGAATTATTTTTGGATAAAATATAACAAGTTAATTACATTGGCTTAATCCTATACATCATTCGTTAAAAATTATTAAAAAAAAGGAATTAAAAAATGAAAACAAAAAGAGGTATGACTTTTATTAGTTGGATTGTGATTGCAATACTTTGTGTTGCGTTTATTATGTTTGCCCCAGTTATGGTTAACAAGGTATATGAATTAACAAAAAGGTTTGAACTACCTGATAATGCAGAACAAAATCTTCTTCAACACCAACAAGATCAAGAACAAAAAAGTAATGCAAAAAAAGCTTTTGAAGCAGGACAGTATAATGAAGCAACACAAGGTTATCAACAATTGATTGATAGAGATTCAAATGGAAAAGAAGTTCAAACATCGTTATTTGAAATTGCTAAATCATTCTATGAAACAGATAAAAAAGATAAATCAATGATGTATTATAGATTATACGTCGATACTAGTCCAGGTTATAATTTTAAAGTTAAGATTGCATATCAAGATTTATTATCAATTTACAAAGAAAAAGGTATGGGAACAGAAACAACTGCTTTATTAAATAAATTTAAAGAAACATACCCAGAAAGAGAATTTGAATTTAATGAATTAAGTAAAAACATTCCAGGTGATGCAAAATGAATAGAATAATGAAGAAAAAAAACAATAAAGCTCAAGGTTTAAGCTTAAATATGGTTGCTAGTTCAGTTATTGTTTTAGTTGTTATAATTGTTATTATTATTATTTTCACAGGCAAATTCTCATTATTTTCTGGAAGTATAAGTGCTTGTGAATCAAAGCCAGGTGCAAAATGTGTTCAAGAAAATAATTGCCCAAGTACTGAAACAACACCCCATTATTTTTCACAAAAAATGGATTTTAAATGTCCAGATTCTAGCCAAGTTTGTTGTTATAGCCAATGTAAAGCAATTAGTGGAATTTGTAAACCAAGTTGTGGAAATCCAATAAATGATCAAGGACCAGCAGACTGTAAAGGAAATAATATCTGTTGTAAAGAAAGTTCATAAACTAAACGGTGATAATAATGAATTTTAAAAAACAAAATAAAAAAGCACAAGGACTAAGCTTAAATACGGTTGCAAGTGCAGTGATTGTTCTTGTAGTAATTATTGTAATCATAATTATTTTTACAGGTAAAGCATCACTTTTTTCAGGAAGCGTAAGTGCTTGTGATTCAAAACCAGGTGCAAAATGTGTTCCAGAAACTGAATGTCCAAAAAAAGCTGACAATGTATTTTATTCACAGAAATTAGACTTTAAATGTGGAGATAAAGATCTTGTTTGTTGTTATAGCCAGTGTAAAGCAATCAGTGGGAAATGTGAACAAAAATGTAAACCAGATGATGATGATGTAGGTCCGGCAGATTGTATTGATGGAGAAACATGTTGCAAATAGGAATTAATCTTAATTTTTTTCAATAAAAATAATAACAGGTGAAAACATGTCAAAAAAAGCATTAAGTTTACCACAAACCGCAATTGTAGTCTTTATTGTATTATTAGTTTTTTTAGGTTTAAGCCTTGTTTTTCAAGGAAAAGGGTATGCGTTTGTCCAAAAAAACATATTAGGGGCAGAAAAATGTATCACACCATTAGATTGTTCCACAAGCCTTAATCCAGGGGCTGGCGAAGATAATGACGGGAATGGAGTATATGATGGACAAATCACAACAAAAGAGGGTGTGGTTGATTGTGGTGCAGCAAATACTTGTATTATGGGAAACGCCCCTTAACAAACCCATGTAAAAAATTAAAGAACAAAAAACATTCAAAATTTAATATTAAAATTTTCAATTAAAAAATAGAAAGTTAGTAAAAAAGTAAAATGTTTAAAAAAAGAGGTACGATTGATATAGAATTCTTAGTTAATTTAATTAGAGGTGTCTTGGTTTTATTTGTATTATTTATTATTGCAGCCTCTATTTACAGCATTTTTATTTCTGACAATAATCAAGAAAGAGTTTATGAAAATTTTTTAGGTTTTGTTGAAATTATTGAGTATATGCCACCAAACAGCCATTTAACATATGCACTTGATTTAGGTGATCCTGAACAATATTCTATTGTTGATACAATTACTATGGGTGGACCAATAATTCCACAGGAAGAAACAAATGGTGAATGTAGATTTAAAGATTGTTTATGTTTGTGTGAGGGTGTTAGAAAAAATTGTGAAAATCCAAGATGTGTAAGAGTAACCTCAAAGATTGGTGCAAATATTGATGCAAATGAATTAGATTTACACCAATTTTGGTCCTCATCAAAAGATTATGTGGAAATAAATTATTCAGAAAAAGAAAAAGAAATGATCATGCCCGCAAGAGTATTACTAAGAAGAACAGGTAATGAAGTTGCGATTTGTAGATACATACCTGGGGAGCCGCAAGTTCATGATTCTTGTTTAAGAAGGTTTGATGCTTCAATTGCAGATAGAATGTTAGATGATCTTTCTCAATCATTAGAAAGGTGTGGAAAAAATAGTGCTGTTAGTAGTTTATTAACACCAATTATTGACGAAAAAACAAAACAACAAACATTTGTAGAAAATATTTATCAATTTGATTCTGATACAAATCAAGTTTGTAGACTTGAGACACAAGAAGATAAATTAGAAAAATCAGATTGTCACAAATTAGATAAACAAATTATTCCTAAATGGAATTTAAAGAGTGAAGATGAAACATATGACACAAGAGAAAATTTAGGTTATATGTTTTTATACAAAACAGGCCCAGGTAGTAACTATATTGTAAATTGTGATGAGATAGAAGATCCAAGTAAATTTAATGATTATTATGCGGAGATTAATACAGAAATAACCAATAATAAATATTCAGTAGGATCTGGTTTTTGTATTGATGGCGATACACAACAATTTTTATCAACAGTTCAAGAATTTAACATTAATTTTGAAACACAATCTGCCCAGGGACCAGATGCAGACATAATTTGTTGTGAAACAGACATAGAAGAATACTATAGTGAGGAGGAAAAAAGCTTTGGTTGTTTAGAATGGACAGACTTAAACAATTTAATGTGTTTAGATATCCCAACACCATACAAATCAAAATCAAACCCTGATTCAGTTCAATATTGGCAAGATCCTGAAACAAATAAAATTTCTCTAGCAATGAATTCTTGTTTAAATAACTTTAATATTCCAAATTCAGCAATGTGTAAAGAGGAGTATGAAACAACACAATTATCCCAATTTCTAAACGAATTAAACAATAAAAATATTAAATTAAAAGCCTATCTCAGAGTTCATGATAATAGCCAAGTATATTTTTCAAAAACAATTCCAATCAAAAGAATAATAAAAACTCCAGACGGTGAAGAACTAGATTATGAAACTAATAAAGAATTATTTTCAGAATCTGAAATTCAAGAGATAATTAAAATAGGTAATTTAAATGGCCTAGATTTAAAAGAATTAGAAATTTATTTTGATTCATACACTACAATTGATGAAGGAGATTATCTTTACCTCATGCCACAATTATTTGAAGATGAAAGTAATAAAAACATAAACAAGATTAGTTTAACAACAGGAGAGATAATGCCTTTGTATGATGAAGAAGGTATGAAAACTAAACAACAAGTATTTATTAAAGAAGAAATTCAAGATTTAATTAAAACACAAGGAAATGTGATTTGTAGGGAAGAAATTGAAAACACTTTACCTGCAGAAGCAATAAACACAGAAACTGGAGAGATTGAAATTAGTGCAACAGGTTATAGCCTAGTTATTGAAAAAAATAAAGCATATATTGAATATGAGGGAGTTAAAGGAACAGATATTGTTTTACCAACAAATCTTGATTGTGTAATTTATACCTTTGCTCCTGGCAGTAATGAAGAATATAAGTTTGAGTCAAATGCTCCAAGAATTACAATAACACCCGCTGACCAAAACCCAAATCCTGAAATAGTTGATATTGGAATAGGAGAACCTTGTTTATGGCTAAAAAAGCCACATATTGAATTTAAATAACCCCTGATACATTTTATGCATTATTTAATTCACTAAATTTTATGTTTATTAATAAAGATCTTTTCTTTTAATAAGATTATAGCATATAGTTATATTACCATTATACTCTTATATCATTATAATGTATTTTACTCTTAAAGACATGAAAAACTATATAAATCTATAAATTAATTGATTTATATACATGTTTAAAAATAAAAGGGGTATTACACTAGATAAAGTCTTTTTAGTAGAAGCTATACTCATTGTAGTTGTATGTGCCTCCATCATGGTTTACATTGGAAATTTATATAATGATACTTCATTTGACAAAAGAATAATTGCAAGAGATCTTGCATTTTTAGCTGATTCTGCTCAATCTGTCCCGGGAAATTTATATTACGAATATACATCTCCCTTGGGTAAAAAAGATCATTCATTTATTTTTTCAAAAAACACCGCAATAATTGCAGAAGGTTGGTTCGCAAAGGTGGGATATCCTTTTTTCTATAACAAAAACATGATGTTTGAGTCATTTCCAATTGCTTTCAAGAAAAGTTTTTCTATTAGTAATTTTAATAATGTTTTAGTAATATCTCCTGAAAAAAGATTTGGGTTAAAACAACCAAAAGATCAATTTTATGTGGAAACTCCTTCACAAACATATGAGATAAGTGAAACTAAACAAGTTGCTGAACAAACATTAGAATGCACACCACCAAAACTAGAAACTAAATTTACATTTGACATAATTGCTATTGATGCTGATGGAAATTCAGATACACCAAAACAAAACATTGCGGGAACACAAGTAGAGCATTTAATAACACATGATATTTCAAAAGCAATAATAGAAGAATTAAACATAATTTTAGAAGGCATTATTATTGAAACAAGACCAGAAATAGATACAACATACGATACAGAATCAAAATTACTTCTTATTCCACCTTCAACAAGTTTTATTTTACAAATAAGTACTGAACAAACACAAAATCAAAACAATAATCCAGTATATGCTTATATTCCAAAGAATAGTGAACTAAGCAATTACCTTGCTTGCACCATATTACAAAATTTGAAAAAAGAATTGCCAGAAGTAATCACGGAAACAAAGATATTAACACAGAACCAAGAAGATAATTTATTGTTATATGCAAATAAAGATCCAACTGGTGTAAATACAAATAAACAAAATTTAGCTATAAAAATTGGAATAGGAAACATCCTGCATGATAATAATCTATTATATGAAAAAGAAACCACGAATATAATTGCTTATTCAATAGCTCAAAGTATTGAAGAATTTCAAGAATCAATTAACAACTAAAAAAGTTTGGGAGACACAACATAAGATGAACAAAGTTAAAATAAATAAAAAAATTGGAAAAATAGGGAAAAAATCACAATTAGCATACTTCCAACTAATGTTTTTGTTCATAAGAATTGCGGTTCTTTTATTGGTATTATTTTCAATTGTTATACTTGTTCATATGTTCATAAATGAGAGTACAAATATACAAAAAGAGGAAATCAACATGTTTACAGAGTTTTTATTATACTCTAAACACGGACTAAGCCATTACGACAAACAAGCAGGTAGACTTTACCCTGGAATTTTAGATTATGCAGAGTTAACTAACACAGGTTTAATTCAAGCAAAATTAGATTATGCTTTTGATTATGGAGATTACAAAGTAATGGCAATTAAATTTAAATTTAACAGTTTAGTACCAGAAGTATCCGAAATCCAAGAATTTTATTATAATAAAGAGAGATATGATGAGTGGTTACATTTAACAGGACTTAAAGCACGAATCACAAAACAGTTTGTTACAAAAAAACAAAGAACTGTTAATGTTATCATCAGAAAAGAAATTGAAATAGAAGGAATAATTAAAGAACAGTTTTTCCCTACAAAATTAGAATTAACAATGCTAAGCCCAAACACATAAGAGAATTAAAAAATGATAAAAAACAAAAAAGCACAAGAAACAATTACAACAGATGCAATAGTTACACTTTTAATTGTTGTAGTGATTACTATGAGCTTTTTTTATGTAAATCTATTACCACATAACAAAGTAGAGAATAAAATTGAAGCCGATTATGAGGATTTAGAATCAAGAAGAGAATTATTTACATTACTAAAAACCCCATTAGACACACCATTTGAATCAGACTACGGAAATTCAGCAGATAATAACTTTGCAAGCCTAATTGTTAAGTATCATCATTCTGAAGGTGATGTAAAACAAGAGTATAAAACAAAAGTTCAAGAATTCATTAAATCCTATACTCAAGAAAAAAGTCTTTGCTTTAATTTAGTAATAAGTGCAGATAATGATTATGAAACAGAGTTTATTGGTGATAATTCCATTTGTACAGAATATTATTTAGATTATATTTCCATAAATGAACTTATTGCACATTTACCAACATTAGACTCAGAAAAAACAATCATGGTTGAAATGATGAAAACTAGATTTAAGGTTTGGGAAGGCTAGTGTAAGAAGAAAAGAAAAAATCAAATGAAAAAAATAAAAACAAACACCAAAATTTGGAAAAACAAAAAAGCAGCACACGTGTTTATGTTAATCTTATTAGGAATTACAATAATTGCATTTGCATCACTAATAGGAATTTTAAACATAAAATTAGGGCACGTAAAGCCTCTTGGTGAAGCCCCAATAACAATTTTCAAGGCTGTTCATGAGGGAGAGGATATATTAAATTATGTTGATGAAGGGGCAAAACATGCCGTAAGACAAGCAGAGTTTGACCTTGCAATGCAAGGCGGCGTATTAACATCTGGTTGTGGAAATCTAAACGGAATTAATTATTGGTATAAAGATGGGAAATTATGCATGCCAAAACAATACAAAGAAGATTTTAAGCAGATTTTGTCTCAAAACTTGAATGTTGGTTATTACATTAAAACATCTGGATTAGACATTCCAACAAATAACTATGAAATAAAAATTCTCCCAAACAAAGTCTTAGGATTGGCAAAAAAAGAAATTGTTATTGATGGAACAAGAGTAGAAGTTCCGACAACTTTTAGTTATAATGTAGAATCCACTAATGCAGCAATAGAAAAAGATAAATTAGAGCAAACAAAAACACCTTCAAGCAATTTAATAACTGAAAATAAAGAACAAGGTAAAGAGAATATTATTTTACTGGGACAAGAATGCCAAATCACTAATTTTATTTTAGATTCTGAATCATTATGGTATAACAATGCAGGGGGCATTAAAAATGCTGCAATGATTGAGGAATCAACTGAATATTACTACAATCCAAATTATCATCGTAACAAGTTTTATGGTACAATAGAAATGGTAAATATGCTAGAAAAAGCAAGCTGCATTACAAAAGAACTTACAGGAGCAAGAACTAGAATACACGATCTTAGCGCAAAGCAAGGAGGAAAAATTGGTCACAGATCACATCAAAACGGAAGAGATGTTGATACAGGTATTTTAAAAAACAGTGGTGGAAAAATCACATCTGTATTTAAAAATTTAAATGGTTCTAAAATAGATCTTTTTGATGCAAAAGCAAACTGGATATTCCTTAAAGCAATTTATTTATCTGCAAATATTGAAATGATAGGAACAGACAAAGAATTTATTGATAAGCTAAAATCATATACAGAACAAAATGAACCAGATAAAGAACTTGCAGCTAATATCATTAAAAAATTATCTTATTGGAAGGGTCATGCAGATCATTACCACATTAGAATTTATTGTAGCCCAGAAGATAAAATGTGCAAAGACGGGTCTGCTAAAAGCTCAGAAAAAGCATACTGGAAAAACCAAGTAGAGGAGTATTTGGAAACATGAGAAAAACCAAGTTTAAAACATTAGTTCAAACAATATTGGCATGCGTATTACTCACAATGTTAATGTTTGTAGTTTCAACTACTATTTTTGGCGAAGAAATCATGTATATTGAAATCAATGAAGAAGACAACCTAAAAACCCTTAAAATCCTCGATGACTCAAATTTATTTTACTTATTTGGAGAGGATGAAGAAATTTACATAGGGGAGTTAGGAGAAGAAAGTTCATTAGAAAAGAAATTTATTGTTGAAGTAACAGATCAATTCAAAAAAACAATTTTAAAAGAAGAATTTAGTGATACAACAATATATATCCCTTACAACAAGAATATAAGACACATAAAAGCCTCAACATTTGGCCCTCAAATTCAAGAGAAGATAATAATAAACAAGGAATTCAATTTTTGTAACCAAAATAACATTTGTGAACCGTGTTTTGATAAAACCTGGTGTGAAGTAATGGAAAACTTTGTTTCTTGCCCAGAAGATTGTAATTCTGGCAGTAACGATAATTATTGTGATTTAGAACAAGATAGTGTATGTGATCCTGACTGTATTAACACAAATGAAAATAATGTTGACAAAGACTGTGAATCCTGCCAAATATCTGATTATACCTTAGAAGGATATGAAAACATAGAAGAATTACAGGAAGAAACAAACAAACAAGAAATAACTCAAAGTAAAACATGCTATTACAACAATCTTAATCATCATTGTATGTTTGAATATAATGGTGTAAAATGCAATAAAAAACAACATTGTTCAAATGGGGAATGGATTACACTTGAGGACAATACCGCATGTTGCTTAGAAGGATACTGTTTAGATGATGAAATACTAGCAATAAACACACTAGAAGAAGAAAATTCATATCCTGCTGAAAAAAAAATAGAACCAACCATTAATATTGAAAAATATAAAGATTTTGGAACAGAACAAAAAGATTATATTGGAACAATTATTTTATTTAGTATAATTATTTTGATAATTATAATAACTGGAACCCTGTTATTGTTTTATGAAATTAAAAAATCTAATGGTCATCAAGCTTCACCAGTGAAAAATAAATTACGGGCAAATGAATTAATCAGAACAATAAATGAATTACATTCCAAAGGAATGAATTATTCTAAAATTAAACAACATTTGATTAGAAGAGGATATTATGAAGAAGAAATAGATAATTACCTAAATCATCATCATTCTTCAAATAAAAATCACAATTAAAAATTAATATGATTATAACAGTTTAAAAAAAATGAAAAAACAAAAAATAAAATTAGAAGGCAAGCAGTTATTTGTTATAGCCTTAATTGCAATTTTCATAGTTGCCAGCATATTATTTTTAAGTGATTCAACAACAAATGTAGATAAAAATCTTATTGGAAAAGCCACCACTACCCAAAATCAATATCCGGAAGATTATAAAGTCGTGTTTCTTTCTGACACACATGTATCATTAAATGGTGGAGTTAGACAAGACTTTAAAGATGCTGTACAAGCCACACTAAAATTAAATCCAAATATGGTTGTAGTATTAGGTGATATGGTTAATGGTGGAAGAAGTTCAACAAGCACAATAAAAATTCAATCTGCATGGGAGAAGTTTGATGAAACAATACTGCCTTTAATAGATGCAGGCATTGCCGTATTTCCTGTTGTTGGAAATCATGATGCCGCTTATACAGATGAACTAGAACAAGGTTACAAAAAACATTGGCAATCATACACAACCCCAATATCATTAAAAAGTGGAGTTATGAATAATTATTATAGTTTTGAATATAGTGGGGATTTACATATTGTGCTTTATGTTCCAAACAGAATAAAACATGATAAGCAACAATTAAATTGGTTAGATGAACAATTAACACAAGCACATACATTAAATCAATTAACAAATGAAAAACCGTATAGAAATGTTTTCTTATACACTCACAAACCAATTATAACAATTAGTCCGCAATCAAGCCAACTTTATACCAAAGAGTTAGGAGAGATTATTAAAAATAGAATTTCTGCTGTTTTTTCTGGCCATGATCATGTTGTTGGGGTAACAATTATTGCAGATACAAACGTCCCACAATTTATTATTGGAACAACAAGTGGTGCCCTTGGAAGAAGAAACAGCGATGGTGTTTTAAAACCATACACTGATTTAGAAGGAAACTCATACCAAAATACCTTTGGGTATATGGAGATTAACTCTCAAGGCTACCAAGTTACAAATATAGAAGAACCATTTGATCAATTAACATCAGCAATAGGTTATACACCAGGAATTCCACAACCAAAAGATTGTAAGGACATGATTGGTTATGAACACATGCCAAAAATTCCAGAAGTTGATAAATTTGATAATGAATTTTTTGAAGAGTATATGAAAAAGATTTCTGAATATGAACCATACATACAAGAATTATATGAAAATGAGAAATATCAAATTAGACCCGAATTAATTAAAGCAATTATGGTTCCTGAAAGCAGAGGTAATGTGTATAGAAATAAAAAATACAAAAAAATTGATAATGCTGGCAATAAAATTGAACCAACTGCAAAAGTATTATGCAACGGTAGGTGCAAACAGTGTAATTTTTGTGGGGGTCCAGGTGATGCTGAATTGTGCATGGAAAACAGCAAAGAATGTATTTATTATGATAAAAACACATGGGAAAAAAGCATTAGTTCTTCTTGTGGTTTCTGTAGTTTGATGCAAACTAACATAGGCAAATGTGAAGACGTAGAAGAATGTGATGTAGAAAGATTCCTTGCAGGAAATCCCAGAGATGCAATTTTCTCTTCTGCAAAGTACATAAAAATGATTATGCAATCTTACAAGAACACAGTAAAAACAGTAACAAATAATAAACTTCCAGAACACAATTATTATTGGGCAATTGGTTTTGCTTACAACAATGGCCCCGGTAGTTTAAAAGTTGCAATTAAAGAGATTACTAAAAACAAATATGGGGGAGATTATTCTAGATTTAATTGGTGGGAATTAACAAAAGAGGATTTTGAACCAATCATGCAACATTTTTCACCACATGTTTCTGTAAAAGATCCCCTTGGCAGAGTTTTGTATGCGTTGCGTGTACTAAAAATTCTTCAACACCAAAACTTTAAAGATTGCGGACAACCAAATGCAAATTTTAAATCAATAACAGAAACAACAACAAAAGAATTAAGTACACCAGATACTATCTACATGGATATTGAAGATCAATTTGTTTATCAAGTAGATCCCAGCTTTAGTATTCCTTTAACACATGATCTTGACGTATATGTAAGATTAAGAGAAAAAGTATTTTTAATTGCAAAAGAAGTGGAAGATTGTCATGAAAGTGAAAAATATTTGGTAGAGGTTATTAGTAAAAACACATATGATAAATGCATGACAAAAGTCATTTCAAATAATGCAGAAATAAACTTACCGCCAAAATTAAAATTAGAAATATGTGAAACACATGACACCATTCCAAATTATGGTTTATGTTTTGAATCAAAAGAGAAAGTATTTGTGAAAACCAAAGACAAATACTCAATACAACAATTAACATACAAGATAGCATTAGGTTTTGATATACCAGAACTAAAAAACAAGGAAATTAAGAATAAAGAAATAAAAATACAAGGAGCCCAAACACAGTACGCAAGTGGCGATACAATAAATTACGACGACAAGATTTCATTTACTGAAACAACCCACAATAATAAAGAGACATTAATTATTTCATTAGATCCTAAACATTTTGACATAAAAGTAGAAAGTGCAAAAACAATTACAGGGAATCAAAAAGCAACACTAAAAGAAATGGTTGAGAAAACGGGTGCAATTGCAGCCATCACTGGTGGTTTTTTTAATGTAAACACTGCAGAAGCAGGTAAAAAATGTTCAAGACCAGAAAAACGAAGTGAACCACTTGGATTGGTTGTTGAAAATTCCAATACTTTAAGTGAAATGTTTAATATGGATTGGGATTGTCATTTAATGCAACAAGGAACAATTGATCCGCACCATATTTTTGTTGTTGATAAAGAATCACCAGATGAATTTATAATTGAGAGAGAAGAATATAACACAAACTATTTTGACTCAAACACTCCCAATTATGCGCTTCAATCTGGAGCATTAATTTATAATAATGAACTTTTGGAATGTCCGTTCTCTAAGTCTTTTTGTACATCTTCACCAAAAAGAACTCTTCTTTGTATTACAACAGACAATAAAATAAAATTAATGGTGTTTCAATCATTAGCTTTAACAAAACTTCCATCTTGGATAATTGAAGATTGTAAAGATTTACTTAATTTAGATGGTGGTGGTTCAACATCCATGGAATACAGGCAAGGAGAGTATCATTCTGTACAATGGGAACACAATAAATATGAAGATGGCCAATTAGTAAAAAAGAAAGAAAATCATTTTACAACACAATCAACAACAGATGGGGGAAGATCTATTGTTAATGGAATATTTATTTATCCAAAAAAAGAACAAAACAAAGATTCAGAATCTACAACAACTTCTGAAGAAAGAAAGATTGCTGTTTTTGGTGGTTCAGTTGTAGCTCAAGCCACAAGTAATGACAATTCTGTAGAGGACTTTATTACAAGATTAAATACAAAAAACATTGGTGAAATAACGGGATATGGTGACTATATTGTTGAGAGCGGCGATATAAAATCAACATTATTAACAACACTAGATCAAAATCCCGATAATGAATATCATGAAATTTTAATTTTAGCTGAATCAGATAATGTTTGTGAAAGCTGGGAAATAGTTAAAGAAGATTTACAAGATATGTACACTTATGCTAAGAAATCTAAAAATCTGCGTGTTGGAGCATTAACTGCGTTACCATTTAAAGGACATTTCTCTTGGAAACCAAAATGTCAAGAAGGCCTTGAAGCTTTAAACAACTGGATAATGCAAGAAGCAATTGATGTTGATTTTAGAGTAGATCTTTATACAAAACTAGTAGATCCAAATGATAACCAAAAAATAGCTGATTCTTTAACAGTAGATTTTTATCATCCTAACAGTTTAGGACATGAAAGAATTACTGATGAAATTCTTCTAATAGGTTATTCATAATCTGAGCAGCAATTTAAGTAAATTATCACTAAAATTTAAGTTAATAATTAGAAAAAATTGATTTCACACAGAACATATATTATCTATACTATAGGTCCAAATATAAGAACCCATATAAATAAAAGAAATTTGCTATTATTTATAAGATAAGGGGGGATTTATTATGATTAATATACCATATGATGTTGTAATTAAGAAAATTACAGAAAAAACAGGAACTTCTCAAGCAGAGATTGAAATTAAGATAAAACAAAAAATGGAGCAATTAGCAGGATTAATTTCTAAAGATGGGGCTGCCCACATTGTTGCTAATGACCTTGGTGTTAAGCTAATGGAACAAGGTGGTCCAGTTAAGATAAATGAAGTCTATGCAAATATGAAAAATGTGGAAACACAAGGAAAAGTAACAAAAAAATTTAATTTATATGAATTTCAAAGAGGCGAAACAACTGGCAAGGTTGCAAGTTTTTTTATTGGGGATGAAAGTGGACAAATTAGAATCACATTATGGCATGACCAAACAAAAGAATTTGATAACATAAAAGAAGGAGATATAATAAAAGTTAAAGGAACTAATGCGAGATTAAACAATAATTTTGTAGAGTTACACCTTGATACAAACTCACAATTAATGATAAATCCAAGTGGGGTTGAAGTTGGAGAAGTTAAGCAATTCTCAAGACAAAGAAAATCAATTGCAGACCTAAAAGAAGATGATAAAAATATTGAGTTACTAGGCACAATTGTCCAAGTATTTGATATTAGATTTTTTGAAGTTTGTGGAACATGCAATAAAAAATTACAACCAGGCCCAGATGGCCCACATTGTTTAGAACATGGAAAAGAGAAATTAGATCACAATTATGTATTAAATGTATTCTTAGACGATGGAAATAGCACAATAAGAGTTGTTTTCTTCAGAAATCAACTACAGAACCTATTAAAGAAAACACATGAAGAAGTTTTAGCTTATAGAGTTAATGCAGAAGGTTTTGAAAGTGTTAAAAATGAGCTATTAGGAGAAGTTATTAAAGTAATTGGCAGAGCTACAAAAAACAAAATGTTTGACAGATTAGAGTTCATGTCTAACCTTGTTTTTGTTGATATTGATCCAGAAGAAGAAATTAAAAAAATGGCAGCTGAATCAAAGCAAGAACCACAAACACAAAACCCAGTTACACCAGAAACAAAGCCAACAGATCAACCATTGTGAGCCTTGTAAAGCCATGTATAAAAGATAAAACAAAAAACGCAAAATGATGTTTAAAACACACCGAATCTTTATTATTCTTTTTTGTTTAGTTGTTTATCTGAACCCATATAATTTATTTAATTGGATTTCTCTACCAAATTTATTCTCATTTGAATTTCTAATTTTCATATTAATTGCCATATTTGCTTCAATGGTTCCCGATATCGATAACCCCAGTTCAAAATTAGGTAAAAATGTTAAAATATTTGGTTATGTATTCAAACATCGTGGGTTTTTTCATTCTTTACCTGCATTATTACTTTTTTCATGGATTTTTTCTAATTTTGTTAACAATACCTATGCTGCAGCGTTTGCTTTAGGTTACTTTTCCCATCTATTATTAGATAATCTTACCCACCAAGGCATTTACTGGCTTTACCCATTTAAATTTAGAGTAAAAGGTATTGTTAAATCAAATGGTTGGTTTGAGAAGATATTATTTTATGTATGCTTACTTTTAATTTTAATACTGTTGTTGTTATTAATTTAATCAACTAATATGAAACCATTTTTAAGAATACCAATATTTAAATATTAGATTTCCTTAAAGAAACAAGAGTTGTGAATAAAAGTGAAAAGAAAAGTAATTCAAATTGCTGATAAGACTTTTGTAGTTTCTTTACCAACTGAGTGGGTTAAAAGATTTAATATTGCAAAAGGTGATGAACTTTTTCTTAACAACAAAGATAATGACTTAGTGATCTCACAAGATTCCACACCAAGTGCAAAAACAATTAGGATTACTATCTCGGGGCTTGAAGAAAGAGTTGTTAGGTGGTATTTATCTGCTTTACACAAGGCAGGTTATGATGAAATTGAGATAGTATATGAAAAAAATCAGCTTTCTTTGATTTATGAACTAATGAAAGATCTATTTACTGGATTTAATACAAGTGCTGAAACTAATTCCAGCATAACTTTAAAGTCCATTTCATCAGAAAACAAAGAAGATTTTAATACTGCTTTAAGAAGAGCTTTTCGTATTACTTTATTAATGGGAAAAGAGCTAATTGATTATATAATGGCTATTAATTCAAGAAGGGAAGTTAATAACCAAACCTTAAATAATATAGCAGAAAAAGAACTATTAAACAACCAATTAACTAATTTTTGCCAAAGATTAATTAATAAATACAAATTTGGTGGAGACAAGGGTACATTTCTTTATGCAATTCTCTGGAATTTAGAAAAGGTTTGTGATAATTATAAATATATCCTTAATGAATTAAATAGTGAAGGCAAAAGAACACAAGTAGGGAGCCAAAAAATAACAATTTCAAAGGAAATTATTGAAATTCTAGAAGAAACAAACAAATATTTAGAAGAGTACTATGAATTATTTTACTCCTACAATCTTGAGAGATTAAATAAGATAAATCTAAAGACAAAGCAAATAAAAGAGAAATTAAACCAAATTAAGCCAGAAAACCAAATAGATACTAAATTATTGTGTCGTCTCTCCACTTTAAGAGTACAAATAACTGATTTCTCTGCATCAATAATTGCCTTAAATCAGAAATAAAAATTAAAGAACATAAAATAATTAAAATAATTCATTTATTTTTTCTTTGGTTCATCAACAGTTTCTTTAGACTCATTTTTTGGCTTCTTTTTTTTAGTAGAAACTTTAGCATTATCGCCTTTCCAATACTTTGTCAAGAGATCAACTAATTGGTGCGTATCCATCAAATAATTTCCTTGAATATTATAGGTTCTATTTGCTTTTTCCTTTTTTTCAGAGTATGTTATTTGTATCTTAAGCTCTCCTTTTTCATGAATATGTCCGTATGAAAACCATTTAGTGGTTATACCTTTAACAGATGCCCAAGGAACAACATATACAATATCAAAAACTCTTTCAATAATACCATCCATTGTTACAATCAAAACTTGTCTTTGTGTTTTAATTATATTAACTAAACTAATAACAATCAATGCCATTGCCCCAATTGCCAGTACAGAGAACAAAACAATAAGGAATACTTTAAAATTAATATTAAAACTAATATCCCCTAGCCCTAAAAAAGGTGTTAGGCCCACTAATTCTAAGATACTCATAGTAAATCCAAACAAGAATACAAATGATAACACAATTGCAAAAATCTTCCAAAAATAACCTTTTTTAGATTCAAAATAAAGTGTTTTATCATTTCCATCTTTATTTTTAACAAATTTTAAAATGTTTTCTGGTAACATTTTGTTATGAATAGATAATCCTAAAACAATTGGCCAGGATTTTAATTTTGTTTCAACTTCTTTTGTTTCTACATCTTCTGCTTTTGTTTCTTCAATCACAACATAATCAGATAAATAATCCTGAATCTTGTTAAAATGATTAGAAAAAAAGTCAGGAATATTAAAAGATTTAATTCCTTTTTTAAATTTAAACAATAATTTAATGGATGTTACAAAATTATCAGTTTCTCTTCGCTTAGAACTATAATTAGTAATAGAACTCCAAGGTATAAATGAAGCTTTTTGATTTTTACGTATTACAAAAAATTCTGGCGTCACTAACATAAAGAATTTTTCATGTTTAAAATGAGCACATAAACCATGTAAAGATTGCCAAAAGAAAAATATTACAAATAGTAACAACAATAATACCACAATAGGAAATACTGTTAAAGAAAAGATATAATCAGGATAAGATTTAATTTGAGATAAAGTTAGTATTACAATAGAAACTAATAATAGAAGTGCAAAAATTCCTGCAAAGATTTTGAGCACAAGTGCCCCTTTTTTTAAGGGCTTTGAATAAAACACATTTTCCTTTTCAGTAACATTTTCAACCATATCCTTCAAATTATCAGGTAAATTCTTAATTTTCTTATTCAGATATAGATTATTTTCTACCATATATTAGTAAGAGACTAACTGGTTTATATATTTTATTTATTTAATACACTATTGGCCCTGGTTCAGTTCATTAATCAATTCCTTAAGTGCATTAACAGCAGCCCCAACATAATCATCTGTACCTTGTTTTAGGTATGCAAAGTTAATTCCAGAACTAGAATTAATCCTATGTAATGCAAGTTCATTTCCTGTGTTTTTAAGAGCTTCTACAACCTCCTTTGCACTACCTCCTTGGGCACCTACGCCCGGAATTAATAATGGAATTTCTTTGCCAGAATCAACAAAAAATTTACTAATTTGTTCTAATTCTTTAATATAAGTAGCACCCACAACAGCTCCAATTCCCAGTTTATACCAATCTCCTGCTAATTTTTCTGCTGTTTTCATATAAATCGTGGTCCCATCTTCTGTTTTTAGATTTTGTAAATCAACTGCCCCATTATTAGAGGTTCTACACAAAATATAAACTCCTTTCCCATTTTCTACATTCTCTCCAGAGTAATTATCACAATATTTAGTAAAGGGTCCAACTGAATCTGCCCCCATATATGGTGCAATAGTAATTGCATCTGCTTTCCAAACTTCAAATAATGCTTTTGCATAAGCTTTACTTGTCTTTCCAATATCTCCACGCTTTGCATCTAAAAGTACTGGTATTTCTAATTCTTTACATTTGTCCATGATTTCTTTCAAAGCTTTTAGACCTTCAAAACCATATTGTTCATAAAAAGCAATATTTGGCTTAACAATTGCTGGAATAACTCCCTCTTTAACAAAACCTTCTAGCATTGTAACGTAAAATTTAGCAATTGCTTTTCCTGGTTCTGATTTTTTATTAACAAATTCTTCACAACCTTCAGAAGGAATCTTTTCTAAAACAGGATCTAGGCCTACGCACACAATATTTCCTACTTTTTCTGCTCTTTTTCTTAATTGTTCAATATAATTCATGATTTCACCACACAAAGTCTATTCAAATTTTAATTCTCTTAATCCATGCTTTTCAAATCCTGATTCTACTTGTTTTAGTACTTCTTCACTAGGATTAAATTTAATCTTAGCCATTGGTAGCAAAAAGATACTATCACTCATAGCATAGTAAGGAACACCTAATTCATTAACTGCTTCTTCAACACTTTTTCCATCATCTCTTTTTTCCATTCTATTAACAATCCCAATTGCTCCAACAATTTCAACATTAACTTCCTTTAATTGTTTAATTGTTTTTATTAAAGAACCGCCAGTTGTTGTAACATCTTCCAATACCAAAACCTTATCTCCTTCTTTAACTTCCCCTATAAAATATTTATCTTTAGGAGCACCATATTCCTTTATTCTTCCTCTACCAATAACAATTCTTTGTTCTGGTCTTTCCATCCCTAGTTTATAATTAACAATAACTGCTAATTTAGTAGCTCCTTCAGGAACCCCATAAACATAATCAAAATCTAGATCCTCTGATTTAATAAAGTTAAGAACGTACTGTGCAGATTTATCTAATAATTGAAAAGTATTAGACAAATATCTACAATTAGCATACCAATAACTTTGTCGTCCTGATTTTAAAGTAATTGGTGTATCAAAAAATCCAACAACATTACTTTCAATAATAAATTTGTTAAATTCATCTTCATTAAATATAATATTTTCATTAGACATTGTAATTTACCTCCTCCCCATAATAATTTGTTTTTAATACTACTTCACCAAGATTATAATCATAAACAACATTACCATTAACAATAGTCATAATTGGCCAACCTTTTAATTTTTTACCTGCAAAAGGCGACCATTTACATTTTGTAAAAAGTTTATCATTATCAACAACCCTTTCCATTCCAATATCAATGATAACAAGATCTGCATCATAACCTTCTTTAATAAAACCTTTATTTTTTATTCCAAATATTTTTGCAGGGTTTTCACAACATAATTCTTGTACTTTTTTCAGATTAAATTTTCCTTCATTAACTGCATTCAACAATAAAGGCAACATAGTTTCACAACCAGGAACGCCATGTGGGAATTTAAGTTGTTTTTTATCTTCCAAAGTATGTGGAGCATGATCTGTTCCAACAGTATCTATAACTTCATTAGTAACGGCCCTCAACAAAATATTTTGATCTTGGTTTGATTTAAGCTCTGGCTTCATTTTAGTAAACGCATCCTTGTCATCATCTTCAGAGAGAAATAGATGATGTGGTGTTACTTCAACAAACATAAAAGGTGTTTTGTTTGCTCTAATATAATCTAATTCTTCTTTTGTTGAAACATGACAAAGATATAATTTAACCATATACCTTTTAGCTAGGGTTATTGCTTTTTTAATCATCTCTCCTTCTGCATGTACTGCAATCATTTTCTCGTTAGTTTTTGCAGTAACAAATATTTTATCAAGTAAATCATCATTAGTAATCAGAAGATTACCAGTAGTGTCATTCATATAAATCTTAATGGCCGCTATATTTTCAAGAGGAGAATCAGAACTAATAACTTTTTTTATTTCATCAACATTATTTTCTGCACTTGCCCCAAAATAAAATCCATAATTAACAATGCTTTTCTCTGCTAATCTCCTTTTTTTATTTAATAAGTCAAGAGTAAATGTTGGTGGATTTGTGTTTGGCATATCAAGTACTGTTGTAATTCCTCCTGCGGCCGCAGCACAACTTCCGGTTAAGAAATCTTCTTTGTGCTCCATCCCTGGTTCACGAAAATGCACATGTGGATCAATTAACCCCGGAAAGAGAATATTATTGGCACAATCAATTATTTTTTCAGCAATAAGTTCATCACCATTTTCCCCCAAGAGAATTGTTTTAATTTTTCCTTCAGAAATAAGAATCTGGCCAAGAATTAAATCACCACCCTTAAAAATCTTACAATTTTTTAGTAAAAGACTCATTTTTTTCCTCTTTACATTTGCAGATATGATTTCCAAAATCCGGCAAATTCTTTAACTCTTCTAAATTAAATACAGGTCCGTCCATACAAACTAATTTATGATTAATTGAACATCCACCACAGATACCAAAACCACAACCCATATATCTCTCTAAACTCACTTCACATCCAACATTATATTGTTCACATAACTCAACAACCTTTTTCATCATAATTTCAGGACCGCAAGTGTACACAACATCAATATTATTGTCCCCCTCTTCATTTTGATTTTCATTAAGATATTTCTCAAGTAATTCAGTTGAAAATAATTTGTCTCCTTCGCTACCATCATCAGTACAAAAGCAAGTATTATTATTACAAATTTCAGGAATAATATCTTTAAAAATTAGCCCATTACAATTCTTTGCACCATATAATAAATTCATCTTAAAATTTACTTGATTAATAGTTCTATTTTTAATGTTTTGATATAACAAGCTTAATGCAGCCATACCTATTCCGCCAGCCACAAGACACACATTTTTAAAATTCTTATCAAGATTAAAAGTATTACCATAAGGCCCCCTCCACCCTAAAAGATCGCCAACTTTTAATTCAAATAAGGCTTCAGTAAAGGGCCCTCTTTTCAATGCTGTAAAAGAAAATTTATTTTCTTTAATACAAGTAACAGTAAATGGTTTCTCCTCAACATTAGGAAACCACACCATAATAAACTGCCCTGGCTTAATTTTTATGTCTCCCTCTAACCAAACAGTTACAAAACATTCGTTATGTTTAATTACTTCAACAACTTTTGTTGTTAATGGAATGTCTTGTCTAGGAAGCTTCTTTTTTATGTGACCATCATTCATGTGCAGCACCCATTAAATCTTTAATGTTAGAATAACCATTATTTTTCATCCAATCTTCTATTTCTAAATTAACTTTAGTAAAAACTTTTATCCCACCATAATAAGCGGCAGTTCCAACACCTAATAATGATGCGCCCGCCATTAACATTTCAATTGCATCTTTGCCGGTTGTTATTCCTCCCGTACCAATAATAGGAATCTTAACAGTTTTATAGATTTCATATACATTTTTAACAGCAACTGGAAAAATTCCTTTTCCTGAGACACCACCAAATTTATTAGTTAAAATTGGCATTTTCGTATTAACATCAATCCTCATACCAGATAAAGTATTAATTGCAGTTATACCATCTGCTCCAGCTTCTTCAACTGCCTTTGCAATTGGTTTAATATCAGTTACATTTGGCGTTAATTTAATAACAACGGGAATATTAGTATTATCTTTAACTATTTTTGTAACTGCTGCTGCCGCTTCTGCACTAGCCCCAAATAATTTGAATTCTTTTTTTACGTTTGGGCATGAAATATTTGCTTCAATAATATCTGGCTTTGCCTCTGTTACTAATTTAGATAACTCTCCAAATTCATCAACCGTTCCACCAAAAATACTTGCAATAATCGGAGTTTTAACAAACTGTTTTGCTTTTTTAATCATTTCAATTGATTTATCAATTCCAGCATTACTTAAACCAACTGCATTCATAAAACCATGATCATCACAGAACATAATTGGGTTTTTGTGGCCTTTTCTTGGTTTAAGAGAAATAGATTTAGTTGTAATGCCGCCCACACCACTTTTTTCAAGTGTTTTAAAATATTCGGCACTAACACCTAAAATACCAGAGGCTAAGACTAAAGGATTCTTAAATTTAATATTAAATAAATTTGAATCAATCATTCTAATTTTATCCTCTCATGGTTAATTATTTAAAGTTAATCTTTTAGTTATATATATTATTTTTTGAAGTTTATATTAAAGTTATTTCTTCTTTATCAATTGTTCGCTCACAATAGTGGCACTTAATGTTAAGCGGTGATTCTTGTACAACATAAAAATGTGTTGAAACCTCTTCAACATTGGTGATACAATTAGGATTATTACAGTTAACAATTTTTTTAATTTCCCTTGGCAAAGATAATTTTATTTTATTTGAAACATTGTAATCAGTAACAGTACACATAGTAACATTTGGAGCAACAACTGCAACCTTATTAACTTCTTCTTCTGTTAAAAACTTACCACTTATTTTAATCATTCCTTTTTTTCCTAACTTTGCACTGATTAAGTTAGTTGCTGACGAAAGTACATGGCCATAACCTTCTAAATTCAAAATTTTAATTAATCTAAAACATAATTCTGGAGGGATGTGATCAATAACTGTTCCATTCTTAACCTTACCTAATTTCATTTGTTTATATTCTGAATAATCATTTGAATTCTTAGTTTCATGGTTAGTTCCTCGAATTATTTCATCAGAATTCATTTTAACACCCCCAATAACAATGCAATTACCGCCATTCTCGTTGGAATACCATAATGCGCTTGTTGAAAATAATGTGCATGTTCCGCACAATCAACATCTTCACAAATTTCATTAACTCTTGGCAAAGGATGCATAACTTTTAATCCCTGTTTTGCATTTTTTAACATTTCCTTTTTAAGAACATATGCATTTTTTACGGATTCATATTCAATAGGATCTGGAAAACGCTCTTTTTGTATTCTGGTCATATAAAGAACATCTACTTTATCTATAACCTCCGTTATGTTTTCAGCAAGAAAATATTTAATTCCCTTTTTGTCTAAAACATCAAGAATATCTTTTGGCATTTGAAGTTGTTGTGGGGCAACAAAATAAAGGGTGGCGTTAAATAGGCCCATTGCAGTTGCCAAACTATGAACTGTTCTACCATATTTTAAATCTCCAACCATTGCAATTGTTAATCCTTCAATTTTTCCATGAGATTTTCTAATTGTATGTAAATCCAACAAAGTTTGTGTTGGATGTTGATTAGAACCATCCCCACCATTAATGATAGGAATTTTTATAGAATTGGCAGCTAATCTTGCCGAACCTTCAACAGGGTGCCTCATTGCAATAACATCACAATACCCCTCTACTGTTTTTATTGTATCATATAAGGATTCACCTTTTTTTCTTGATGTTGAACCTTCACCACTAAAACCAATGACGCTTCCACCTAATCTTTTCATTGCTGATTCAAAACTAAGCCTTGTTCTTGTACTTGGTTCAAAAAATAACGTCCCAAGGATCATTCCTTTACACAATTGAGAACAATCTGAATTTTCAACCCTGCTCACCACTTCCAGTATATATCTTATTTCTTCTTTATTTAGATCATTTATTGAAATAATATCTTTATTTTTAAAATCCACTTTTACCACCCCTGTAAAAATCATAATTAAAGAGACTTAATAAATCAAACACACACAATATACAAAGAAAAACAGATAATAATATATTAAAAAAAGCCGTAGAAAAATTTTCTTTTGTTATTAATTGCATCTCAGGTTAATCATATCTAAAAAGAAGCTTTATATTTTTTGTTATGATTAAATATATGGTTTAAAGCAAGACCATTAGAGAATACAGAGTTGCTATTCTGCAGTTGTACAAAAACTTTTAATAAGAAGTTCGTATATATAGATAAAATTGGTTATATTTACATATATTTGATATCATAAAATAAAAGGGTGTAATTAAGTGGGGTTATTTAGTTTTAAGAAAAAAAAAGTAAAGCCTAATTTTTTAGAGGCGCCACCAGCTGTTAATATTAGATCTGAATCCAATAATTCTGTTTCTCATTTAAGTGAACCAGACATACCACCAATTGGTCCCGCTAAAGTTTCAGCATCCGCTACTACACCAATGTTAAATGATGACCAAGGCAATAATATGGATGAAGCACCTATGCCACCAACACAATTAAAGGAATCCTCTGATTTTCCACCTATGCCATTAACAGAAGAAAAAATAGCAAAGAATGAAATTAAAGAAACACAAATGCCAGAAGATCTAGCAAGCAAAAATGAATTACCAATGTTTCCTTCAATGCCAGAAGAAAATACACAAATGGCACAATTAAAAACCAGAGAAACACAAGATTTCAATAAACCATTACCATTTGAACACAGTTATAATAATATGCCAAGTGAACAAGAATTAAAAGAAACATTTAAACCAAGACAGGAAACACAAATTAAAAAACAAGACAGGCATTATTTAAATTATGATCAATTTTTAACACAATCAACAACAGAAAGAATAATTAAACCAAAAACTCATTTTGTTTCAATTACAGAGCTTGGTTTTTCAATTGAATCATTAAATTTAACAAAAGAAATCATTAACAATCAAGTAGATACTGTTTTAAGAATTAATAATATTCAAGAAGAAAAAGGAAAAAGATATGATAAATTTCAAAAATCATTAGAATTAATATATAAAGAGTTAGCAAGATTAGATGGATTAATGTTTGAAACATGAGTATAATAGATTATTAAAAAAAATCATTAAAATAAAACAAAATCATAAAAAAATAAATGGTGAGAAAATGGGGATCGTAAACGACAATTCAATGTTCATCAAAGTTGAAACATATAAAGAAGCATTAGCAACAATTGATAAAATTAAAACAAAAATCGAAGACTCAAAAAAGAGTTTAGCAAGAGTAGCAGAATTAAAAAAAGAAGAAGAGGTAGAGATGGAACTTTGGCAAAGAATGACATTAGACGTAGAGAAAAGAATAAAGAAAATTGATGAAACATTAGTTAATGCAGGACACAGATAAAAATGGCAGATTATTTCATTCAAGTTAATCAACAAGACAAGTTTAGAATAGATCTTCTTACAGTTCAAAAGGAATTATTAGATTGCTTAAAAAGATGCGAATTATTTAAACAAATAAGATCAGAAAAAATTAAAGAGATTGAAAATTTAAGGCAAAAACTAAAAGAACTTACAACATTATGTGATGAATTAAAAACACAAATGCCAAAAGCAAAAATAGCAAAACTAAAAACACAAGAAAAAGCTTATTCAAGAGAAAAAAAACCACAATCCTTTTATGATTACAGCAAAGAATTAGAAAAACTAAGCGGTAGCATTGAAGAAATTGAAAGTAAATTACAAGAGTTGGATAAATAATATTATTCCCATATAAAATAAAGAGTTCTTAAATAATTAATTTAGAATATAAAAAATGAGGGAGTAGGGACTTTCAAATCCCGGGAAAATGCCCCCGGTGGAATATTTGAACCCTAGTAGGCACTAAGCCAATGGATGACTTATATTTGGTTTCTTCATCGCACTCAAAAATGAGCTCTCAGCACTCAAATACCTTGAGTCCATCCCGTTTGATCTGAAATCGAAGATTTAAGATTATTGAAAATCTCTGATTTTCATTTGACCGCTCCGGCACTCCCTCATTTGATTAAATAAAAGAACTAGACTTTATTTATAAATTTAATGCCTGTGTAATTATGTTTTAATGTATTAGAACCAAAATTAAAAAATTTGTGAGTGACATGTCCTTCGGACCTGGTGTTGTAGCGTAACATGCAGTGTTATACTCTTCCACACTCGCCGATAGGCCCTTTTTCACTAAGATTATTTTGCTAAAAGGGGTTTACAAGCCTTATAAAAAATTATCAATCTGGCCTATAACCTAAAGGAACAGGAAATTCACAATCCAAATTGTTTATTTCTTCAGGATTGTATGGAAATAACATTACAACAGCCGCATGATCTGTTTGCTTAGAACTTGCCTTAGACGTAGCAAATATTGTTCCTCCTAACATTGATCCTGAAACAATTGGTAAGCTTGATATTGTACGGATTACGGGGTGTTTATGTGCAAACAGTTTAGTAACTACCTTGGCAATAGCCCCAAACCCTAAACCTTCTTTGGCGCCTTGAATCGCCCCCTCTACTTTGGTTGTATAATCAACTTTAGGATAATAAAACATAGTCATGTAATCTAAATTTGTATCAATAATATTTACATCTTGATTAATTAATTTTTCTCTAAATTCTTCAGAGGTTGCTTTACCTGTTAAATAATCATGATAAACTTGGTTACTAAACATTCGCGGTGTTTTTTCCATTAACAAAAAATCGTTAAACCCTTGAATTTGTTGACCTTTTGCAACCCCTTCAAAGCTAAGAACACCACAGATCACACAATAATCTGTTTCTTTATCTTTAACACCACTAAAAAGATTTATTTCTCCTTCATTAAATTTATACCAACAACCAGCCATTTGGTTTGCTAGTGTTCGTTTAATATAATATTCATTTGAATCTTTGACTGTTTTAAAAATAATTTCACATTCAAGATCTTGACCAGAATTTTCTTGTATTTGCTCCATTTCACTTGTTGATTTTTTAGGCATTATACTATTAACAACACCCCCAAACCCAGTACTAGATGCTGCAGAAGTAATAAGTACAGAATTTTTACACCGATTTAGTTTATCAATATCTTCATACTTATGCATTGTTGAACCAATAATTATGATTGTGAGGACTAAAAAAGCTAAAACTAGTATTGCATTGATAAGAAAACTTCTAAATTGTGATTTTTTATTGTACATCATTTTTGTTTAATTTAATAACGGTGACTAATTTTTAGTTCATAATAGCTTCACAAAGAAACGTATTCATAGCATCTGTTGGAATAAAAAATACTTGGGCACGAACATTTAAATCCATTAAATTAAGATCCGCCACAAATTGATACGGTGCAGGATTAGCCCATATAAAATAAAGTAAATCATAAGATTTAATTGTAGAAGCAACAATAGCTGTATCTTGATCCATTCTTAAATGATCTTGAACTTCGTTATAATAATCTGCTTTTTCAACCATATCATTCATTTCTTTTTCAGTCATTGGGGCCTTCATAAATAAAAAAGTGTTAAGTGTTGGCTTATTCAATAATATTTGCAAATGCAAATAATCATGATATGATTCATCCTTGCCAGGAACATCATTATTAACCAAATAATTATAAAAATTTGAGAATACAATGCCTTTATTTGCAATGCTGGCATCAAAAGTTACATGTGCGCATCTTGCACAATTTTTTCTACCTTTCCAAAAATCTCCTTCAAAGATTTCACTGCCAGCCCCAAACTTTTGCCAACAACTAACCATTTCATCAGCTAAAACTTTATAGAAAAAATCTTCAGGAATCACACCAGAAGGATTTATTGAATCAAAATCATAAACTATTTTTGTATTTTTCCCTTTTAAAATTTTAGATGCAATAGGCACACCATTCTTTGTAATTTTTGATTTATACACTACAATCCTATTTTGGGGACACTTTTCTCTAATAACACTAAAACTTCCAACTTGAGTAAAATCTTTTAATCCTACACTAAACCAACAAATACTATCTCTTGATTTAACACTCGTCCAATTAAAAACAACTTGTAAAACAATTAAAGCTAAGACTAAAAAGATTAAAATCAGTATTAATTTAACAATTCTGCTTCTTGCAACAGATTTCTTATACATTCTTGGTGACATTTTTTTAAACCGATGATAAATCAAATAATCTTTTTACAGTTCATCTAAAAAGAGTTAGAACTAGGTGCTTTCCAATCACAATTAGAAAACCAAGTAATAGCACACCGAACACTATAAGTACTACAATCTCTGGCATTGTGAGTTCAGACCTCTTTTTTTTAAACATTTTAATACCTTTTTACTTCAATTTTAACATGATTTAAAATAATTTTAAATTAAATCATAAGTTGGTTAATATATCTATTTATATTCTGTAATTAAGAAATATTTAAATGTTATTATAATATACCTTTAGATATGGCAGATCTTGAAGAGAGAACTGAAGAATTAACACAAACTATGCCAAAAAAGCTAATTTCTAAAGCAAAAGCTACAATTATGAAGCATTCTAGTTGCATAATTGCAACGTTATATTTAGGGACTAATTCCTGGTTAGGTTATAAAGCAGATTTACATCTTCATCCCATCAATGCAAGTTTAGAAGAAAATATTTTTAAAAGTTTAATTGGTGCTGCATTTATATATGTAGGATTTTACAATGATAAAGAAAATACCAAAAAAAATCAACAAAACCAATTAAATAAACAGAAAAAAAGAAAAAAACAATTAGATTGGGGAAAGACCATTGGAATCATCAATGGAGTAGCATTAATAAGTCCAATATTAAGGCAAAATCTTTGGTTATTACAAAGTCTTTTTTCTGAATGGCACTTTGATTCAAAGTTTGGAAATTATGTAATTTTAGAAGAAAGCCCATTAGTTCCAAATTATAAAGGAAAAGGCATAGGACATATAAAATTTATTGCAGAACAAATCTCTGTTAGTACTGCTTATGCTGGTATGTTAATGCTGCCCATTATGCATGGAACAAAACTTGTGTATGATGGGATAAAAACATTTGTAGGAAAAGAAAGCAAAAAATTTAATAATCTTTTTTTTAAATATTGGTGGGCAAGTCTAAGAAAAGAACATAAAAAGGCACAAGGATATTGTGCAGAATTAGAATCCCTTTCTATAAATGATTATAAAGTTAACATTTCAAGAGCATTAACTTATATTCAACAAGAGTTGTATTCTGAAGCTGTTTTAGAGCTAAAAAAAGCCAAAGAAAAATTACCATACAGATCAAAAGTAAAATTTTTAACTCTAAATCCTTGGTTAGAAAATACCACCTATAAAATGTTCACGTATTTTACAGCAAAAAAACTTGAAAAAAGATTAAATAAAGATAAAAAACATGACGTAGATGAAAAAGAAATAATTAAATATTATGATTTAGCACAAATGTATATTTTTATTGGAAAAAGAAAAAAGGCAATAACTGTTTTAGAATCCCTTTCAGGATTATATCCTGAAGATTTGCGTATAACATTATTGTTTGCAGAGGAGCTATTAGATAAAGGAACAAAAAAAGAAAAATCAAAGGCACTAGATCTTCACAAAAAAATTTATGAAAAAATAAAACACAGGAGTGATTATAATTTTGAAGGCTGTGGAGAAACGACAAAATCAGTTAAACAAATTAGTTCAGAGAGTGATTTATTATTAAATGCAACATATATTTACAAAACAGATTCTCTAAAAGAAACAAGGGCGGCATTAGAAAATCAAAATATGGCAGAACATTTAAGAGATATAACTCTTGAAAACCTGTTATATGGGCTGGCAAATACAACGGAACCTAGTGCAAAAATAAAGCTACAAAGACGATACTCAGCAATATGTAAATTAGAATTTACTGAAAATTTAGTTCAAATTACAGAAAACAATCAACAAATCCAAGTAATAAAAAGAAGTATTGGTGATACACTTTTAGAAAAATTAACACAATATAATGCAAAGAAAGAAAATCCTGTTGAAGAGAATGTTTTGGAAACATTAACAATGTTAGCATTTATCCATGCAAAAATGCCGATAGAAGAAAGAAAAAAAAGAGGAAAAATAGAATATTTTGAACAAAAAATAGAAGAATTGAAAATCCTAGGTTTAAACACAAAAACAATTGACTTATTGACGCAAAGTTATATCGGTTTTAATAATTCTCCTTTTGTATTCAACAAAGATGCACACCCCGAAAATTGGATTATAGAAACAGGTATTACTCCAGGGCTAAAACCAGAAAAAATAATTGCAATTGATTGGGATGAAAAAGGTACAATTGAACAAGTACAAGAACTAGTAAATTTATTAGATTATACAATACAAATCCCAAACGGGAAAAAGATGCAGTACATTGCATTTTATTTAGAAGAATTTCTCTATTTTGCAAACAAAGATCTCGCAAGCTTAGAACAACACGATACATTTCAATTAAATTACTTAAATTCAAAGTATGAAAGATTACTAGGATTATGTTGTGCTTGGTCTTCTCCAAAAAGACCAAAAATGCAATCTCAACGCCAACAAATTTTAACAACGGCATTAAATTCAGTAGTACAAATTAAAGTTAGGCACAGTTATTTTTATAGAGAACATGAGCAAGAATTAATAAGTAGAATACAAGGGATAGAAGCACTAAAAAAAGAAATCTTGTAAGTGATGTAAATAGAATTATTAATTATTTCTAATAATTAAATAAATTATCTTTCATAATTAAGAACATAATTATTTGTAACAACCCTCATTTCATATCCTTCTCCCGGATTAATGCAATCAAAATCACCTGACCATACAACACCATTATACGATGCGACATCATATTCTGCAGAGACATAATTGTACCGGTATATAGAATCACCACTTGTTGCATTATAAAAAATAGTATCTAAATCACATTTTGTTTGTGGCGTATTTAGTCCAATTACATTTAACTCAGTTGCATTTCCCGCCATATTTGTAGATGACTTCAGAGTTATTGTTGAATTTGTTATTGGGACAAAACCAACAAAAGAAATATTAAAAGCAGTTGAAATTGGTTTAAAGATATATCCTTTATTAATCTCAAAGATTTCAATACCGCCAAACCACCCAAAACCATCAAAATATTGTGAAGATTGGGGCAAAGCATTTTGTGTGTCGTAATTATAGATTACGTCAGCATCAGAAGAACTTGAAATTAAAGAATCTAAATTAAGATTTGTTACATTTAAAGGTACACTTACAAGAATTTGTTCAACACCAGTATTAGGAGTAGCGGTTGTAATTGGAATTTCTTTCTTAAAAATGCCCAGAGTTATATTTGATGCATTTTGTCTTGAAGTTGAATTTTGTGAAACAAGTTTGTAATATCTTTGTGTTACAGAACCCAAGGAGTTATCTGTATAATTTAATTCCGTAATCCCAGTAATATTTGGCACATCATCTTCATTAAATTCCCATAATAATGTAACATTATCATCATAAAAAACACCATAAGTAGAAGCATTAACAGCAGCAGACCAAGATAAAGTAATAGAATTATTACCATTAAGAACAATTCCTAAACTAGTTGGTTCTTGGGGATAAACAGCATTAATATCAGAGACAGTAGTATTATTATTAGAACTTTGATTTAAAAAGTTTGAAGCAACACAAGTAATGTTATATGAATAATCGCCTGCACTTGAAAAAGTCCTATTATATTGATAATAGGTAATGGAGGAATTATAATTCATTGTAAACAGTGAAGAAGAGTCATTAAAAGAAATATTACATGTTGCAGTAGAAACTGATAAAGAAGAACTATAATTAGTATAATTTGCATAAAAATAAACTTCTTCATTTTGATTTTTCTTTGCAATACCGCCATAAGGTTTTCCTGCATCTAAAGCATCCCAAATAACAAAGGACGTATTTTCCACAGAACTATAGTTTGAAGCAACATCTAAAGAAACAAAAGTATAAAACTCAAGATTTCCTGAAGAACTATCAACTATTTCACAGTCTGAACAATGTACGCCATCTTTATATGGCATCGGGGCTTCAAAGTCAAGATTAAAAAAACCAACAGTAACATTTGAAGCAAGAGATGAATGCAAACCACTTTGATTAATCCAAAGATTGTTATTTGCAATGATAAGATTACTATCAAAATTCACGTCCGCAACATAAACATTATCATTCCATGTAATGTTCCCATTATTTGAATCTTCTAACACCAAGTTTGTTTTATTATAAAGATGTTGCATGGTTCCAAAATCACTTGTATCCCCATCAAACTGCGTTACAATTGGACTTACATTTAAGGGACCAGAAACAACCAAACCATAATCTTGATTGGCATTGCTAATTAAAAAAGCAGAGACATTAATAGAATAGGTTCCATTTTCAACTTCCCCCGTTGATGAATCCAAAATTAATTGTTCAACATTATTTATTCTATCTTGTGAAGAATTATATGGCCAAACAAAATTATTACCATAATATTTTGTGCCATTTGGGCTTGTAACAACAAGATCTAAATCATTAACTAAGTTTTTTGATGCAGAACTACTTGATTCTTCGTCTGTCCACACGAGTGTAATTTTAAAATCGGATGTATCGTTAATAACATTAAAAGTATGAATATCATATTGACCAGAACTACTAAATCCTGTTTTGTTATCAATAAATTTAAAATATTTCGGATAAGATGGAATTAAAGAATTTGTTAAATTAACTCTTCCCCAGCCAGTATGATTACTTGGAATACCATAACCAATATCTTGAGCTCCATTAATAATAAGTGCTTTTAATAATGCTGCCGTTGGATTACTAATATCTAAATTTTCAATAAAATTTTCCCGAATTAAAGATACATAGCCCGCCACTAATGGAGCAGACATAGATGTTCCAGAACAAGTTGAATAATAACCACCCTCACCAACAGACGAAGTACAACTAGTAGATGCTAAACTAGATTTAGTAGAAACAATATTTGTTCCTGGGGCCACAACATCTGGTTTTGTTCTATTGTCATTAGCAGGACCACGACTAGAAAATGAAGCGATAGTATTAACATTTGTACCATAGCCACTTCCAGACCTATTACTCTGGGTGGCGCCAACTGTTAAACAATTTTTTGCGGTTCCTGGATCCCTAACTGTTTGCAATGAAGAACCGTCGTTTCCTGCAGACACCACAATTAAAAGATCATTATTATCTCTCATAAATTTATCAATTTTTTTTGCAAGTGCGTTGCTATATTCGGTTGTGCCTGAACCCCAACTATTACTTTGAATTCTTGCACCATCATTATACATGTTTTGAAGCATTGTATCAAGGGGAAAAGGATATATTGCCGTGCTTCCTGAATCATCACCAGCAGCATAAAATGTAATATCACTAGCATAAGAGATACCCTTATATTGATTAGAACTTCTTGTACCATTTCCAGCCATTGAACCAACCGTATGTGTGCCATGACCATTTTGATCATCAGGATCTGTACAAGATGCCCCATATAACTGACAATAAGCATTAGCAACTAAAGAAATATTAACAAGCCGATTATCTAAATCTAAATGTATGTCTCCTTCAACATTTAAATCATCATCACCATCATCAACACCAGAATCAATAATACCTAATATTTGGCCAGAACCATTAATATTTAATCTTGCTGAGGTTGTGTCAACATCCATAATACCGACTGCATAATCATTAACAACAGATATTGGTTTTAATTCTTCAATAACATTAATATCCTCATAACTAAGAATTTTTTTTAATTCTGATTTTTTTACTTTTATCAAAAAAGAATTTTCTGACTCTTGTACAACCATGGCATTAGATTGAAAAATGTTATTTGCAATTTCATCATTTGATTTAAATGTCTCAAGAAAAAGATTAATTTCCTCTTCTTCTGCCATTAAATTAATTTTTGTTGCTGTAGGCGCAGAAAGTTTTAATTCTGATGTATATTCAACAAGATTAGAAATAAAATCTAGCTTTAAAACTTCTGGAATCTGCTTTTTCGGCAACCAGATTTTATATGAGAATTCAGGAACATAATCAAAGAATTCAACGCCTAATAATTCCAATGTAGATTTCCATTCTTCTTTAACTGGACCAATAAATTGCAAAAGAAAATAATTTTGGGTTGATGATTCCAATAACAGTAGATCTTCTTTAGATTTAGTTGCATCAATAACTTGATTATTAATTAGTATTGATTTTTCAATAAAATCCTCATAACTAAGCTCTGAATTAATTCTTTTTATTGCAGATGGTCTAAGAATCACCGAACCATCTTCAAGAATTATTTGATCTGGAACTGATTTTAGAGCAAAACCTATGATAAATATAAAAACAAACACAGCTATAACTGATATTACAAATACGCTCCTTTTTTTCATCTATTCTTATCATGCATTAAAACAGATATTTAAAGGTTTTTATTAATTGATAAATAGATTTATATAGAATAATTGTTTAATATTATAAATGATAATTGGAATTACGGGATATATGGGCGTTGGAAAAACAACTGCTGCAAAGATTTTTGTGGAACAAGGGTATAAATTAGTAGATGCGGATGCATTAGGTCATGAACTGTTAAAGGATAATGAAGTTAAACAACGCCTTATTGCAGAGTTTGGACAAGATATTTTAAAACGAGATCTTGAAATTAATCGGGAAAAACTTGGCAAACTTGCCTTTAGTAAAACAGAATTACTCCAAAAATTAAATAAAATTATGCACAAAAAATTAAAAGATAATCTTCAAAAAATAATTCTAAAAAACAAAGAAGAAAAAATATCAACAATAGTAGACGTTGCATTACTAGTTGAGTTTAATTTAGAACAAGATTGTGATAAGATAATTTTAATAAAAGCAGACATACAAAATGTATATGAACGATCAACAAAAGGTTATGAGAAAAAACAAATCTTGGTAATAATGAACAACCAGAAATTACCACAAAATCCCGATTTTGTTGTGAACAATAATCAGTTAATACAAGAATTTAAAAATCAGATAATGTTAATTTGGAACAAGATTAAAAAAATAAAAAAACAGAATAAATAATTGAAATTATTCTTTTTTCTCAGTAACTGGTTTTTCTGTTGTTTCTTCCTTAGTTACTTTCTTATCATCTGTTTCCTTTTTTGGAATAGAATCTTTTTTGTCTACCTTAGCTGTTTTAACCTTAACATCTTTCTTTATTTTTTCTTTTTTAGGTTTTTTTGGTTTAACTTTTTTTTGTTTAATTGGCCTTGGTTTTTTTTCTTTTACAGGTCTTGATGTTTTTTCTACACATTCGATACCTTCTTTTTTAAGTGCATCAATAACTACTTTAGTATCTGCACCTTTAACAATTGAAACAACCTTATCAAGTGGTTCTAAATGTTTAAAATTACATTTTTTCCTTCTTGTTTGCCCATCAATTAAAGCATAATTATCATCAAGAATGTCTACAATAATTCCTTTTTTACCAGCATCCCTACCAGCAATTTTCACACATACTCTTCCAATTTCCATCATTTTGATCCCTCCGATCTCTTGTTTCTATGCCGTTAGTTACCAATGCGGCAAAGAGATTATACTTCAAATTTTCGTGTTAAATTCTTTATGTTAAAACCTTTTTTAAAATCAAGATAATAAGATTATTAAGTTCTAGCAGAAGCCTTAAATTTGCCCCTCATACACTTTGAACACAAAACACCACCATAAGGTCTTTCGGGTCTTTTTGCAGTCTTAGGAAGATTCTTCATTTTAGAAGGCAATACTCTTGGAATTCCCTTTAAAACAACACCGCAATCTCTACATTTAGCCGGTGAAGGATTCCTTCGTTTATAGTGAGTTACTGTTTTTCCACCCGGAGTTCTAACACTTAACCGCCTGAGTGATCTTGACCTGTATTTTGGTGCTACCATTTTATATAGAAGAATAACAAGTGATTTATAAATGTTACTAATATTTAAGTTACAAATAACACACCAAAAATATGAAAAATAAAGGTAAAAATAGATAAAAATCATACACAAAGTAAAGAGTATAAGAATTAATATACTTTAAACAATTTTCTTAAAGTCAAACTAAATATCAAAGAAAAGAGAATATAACTACCTAACCAGCCAAAGCCACCAAACCAAGGTAAAGTACTTAAAACAGGAATTCCTTCAAAAGCAAGAATTTTTTGATTATTAACAGTTAATTTACTAAGTTTCATATTACGAAATTTCTTTATAGGTTGTTTGTAAACTCTATCTTGGCCCTGGTCTATAATTATAATATCGTTTTCATAAACTTCCTCACCTAACATAAATTTAAGAGTATATTCTCCCGTTGCCCCCTTTAGTTCAAATTTGACAACATCTTCCTTTATTGTTTGCTTTTTATCATTCAGAGCTTCAATATCTGTAATATCTACTAATTCAACAACACCTTCTGTTCCTTCCTTAAACTCCATTAATACATCAAATGATTGATCCTCAACTAAAGGAAAATATGCCATGTGTGAGTTTAACCAACCAAAAATAATAATAATTGGAATAAAAGTAATTAACATAGGTTTAAATGAATGCATCATGTACTTCATATTTGTTTCCATGGCACGTTTTTGAACTTGCATCATTTCTTGTGGTTTGTCCCTAAGTTTACGCATCTCCTTTTGTAATTCTTTAATTTCTCCCTTTAAATCCTTCATTAAGCTTTGATCTGTAAACTTTTTATATGCAAGAATCATAAGAAACGAGATTATAAAAGAAATAATAACTATTGCTAAAAGAAATGGTAACCTTAACAGAGGAGAAAAAATTGGATTTAATATTGTTTCAAAAACCACCTTTTTTTACCTCTTATTTTATTTAACTATGCTATTTTTGTTAAACTTTAAATTAAGTTTGATTAAACTATCCACCCATCATTTGTCGTAACATTGGGTGCATATCCATCATATGTTGTTTAGCAATTTCTTCATATAATCTATAAATAATCATAACAGTAAGCATAATTCCTGTTCCAGTTCCTATTGCTCCCAATATATCGGCAAGACCAGCTAAAAAACCAATTGTTGCCCCACCCATTAATGTAAGTGGACCAATATATCTTGTTAGTAATCTTTCAAGGATTCTTTCATCTTTTCTAAATCCAGGAATTGTAAGGCCTGAACCAATCATTTGTTTAGCTTGGGATCTAGCATCCATACCTGAGGTTTGAACCCAAAAATAACTGAATAACATACAACCCAATATCATAATTAACAAATAAATTAAAGATTGCCCATATGGTCTAAAACCAATATCAAAGCCACCATTAGTAATAATCATTCCAACAAGGCCTTTACTACCAGCCGGACTATATAACCATGAAACTAAGCCAGAAACTGCTGTGCCTTGTTCATTAATTTTACCTAAGATTGGCATTCCCCAATTTTGAAGTAACTTTGCCCAAAGTTGCATATTTGCTAATAAAGCAGAAACCAAAATAACTGGAATAACATTTGCATATGTAAAACTTAATGGCCACCTAATTCCATGACCCCTTATTCTACCAAAAGATAACGGAATTTCAATTTTCATAGCTTGAACATAAACAGCAATCACAAAAACAAGAACTGTTGCTACAATTGTTGAAATTGCTAAGAAAGCGGTTCCAGGATCTCCCGCCCCTAATGCTTGAAATAATTGTGGAATAACTCCTGTTGAATAGGTTACATCAGTTGCAACTTCTGCACTTGACACCCAACTAAATGTTTGAACAAAAATTGTCTTAGATACACCCGCCGCAATAAACAAAGAGATACCAGACCCAAAACCCCATTTACTTACTATTTCATCCATTAGAAGAATCAAAATACCTCCAAGAGTAAGTTGAAATACTAATAATAATTGTAATGTGAAAAATAATGATGTGCCTGCTACTTCACCAGGTGGTGCAAGACCCCCCATAAACACATAAATTCCTGCTTCAAACACAATAAAAAATATTGCTAATAGCTTATTAATACCTTGAAAATTTCTTTTACCATTGGGTGTTGTTAAATCAAACTTAACTATTCCAGAACCATTAAGTAATTGTAAAACAATAGATGCTGTTACAATTGGTCCAATACCTAATGAAATAATTGAACCAAAACTTGCTCCAAGAATAACTGATAAAAATTCAAATCTCGATAATGCATTTGCTCCTAGACCAAACAAAGGAATTATGCCTAAGATAAAAAACAAAACTAGAATTATGCCTGTCCACTTTAATTTTTCTTTAAATGCCAATCGTTTTTGGGTAGGTCCCGCAACTTCAGGCAAATTGTATATTATTGATTGATACCAAGCCATGGAAATATCCTCTTTGTACTATTTATTTATTTGACAATTATTTATATGTGTTTTTATAGATTCAAACACAAGTTATGTGTAGATCACATATAATTAACTATAAGATGAAAACTAATATTTATTATTATCTATTTTTCAGACTTTTCTGTATCTTTAGATTCTGATTTTTCAGTATCTTGAGATCCTGAATTACTAGTATCTAAAGGTTCTTCTGTAACAGGTTCTTCTGATTTTACCTTAGATTCTACTTTAGGTTTATCTTTAGATTTATCTTTGGATTTTGCCTTAGACTTTGCATAAGACTTTGGTTTAGGTTCTGGTTTTGGCTTTGGCTGTGGCAAAATAATTTCTCCACCCGCTGCTTTAATTTTTTCAATTGCTTTAGCACTAGCTGCCTTTGCATGAACCTTATATTTTTTAGTCGGTGCTCCGGTACTTAATAATTTGTCTGCATTAAGAGACTCTAAATTAATAATGGAAAAACCAGATTCTTCTTTAATAATTTCTCTTTGAACAAAGTTAGTATAATGTGATTCTAAATCTGCAATATTAACACCACAAACTAATTTTTTTGTAGCACAATGAAAACCATTTTTTCCAAAATATTTTGCACTCCAAACACTTGGTTTTTTGGTATCTGCTCTTTTCCCTGTTCCAGCCATACCTCTACCACCACGATTTCCTGCACCACGATTCTTTTTCATAGAACCATAGCCATGTGTTTTATGTCCACGATGTTTAACAACTTTCTTTCCTTTTCTTGCTGGCATTTAAATCATCTCGTATTTATTTGATATTAATATAACATCCTCTTAAGTAAATCATTTATTTTTTCTCCACGATTGCCTAAAGCACCGCCCGTTGAGAATGGTTTTTTAATTCCTTTCCTACCATAGCCTTTTTTTGGTGAATTAAGTCTAAAAAATGATTTTGTTCGAGTATTGTCTTTAGGATTTGGTTGGCCCCTTGTTTCAATTAATTTTTTCAAAACCGGTTCATCAATTTCTCCCCATGTAATATAATCTTTAGCTTTTTGTACCATACCCACCACTGATGGTGTTGCTTTGTAAATACTACAAAAATTTCTTTTATGTAATTTAAGCATATCTAAAGTATCCCTAATTTCTTTACTAATCCCAATTTCTCCCCTAATTCTAACTAAAGCTAACAAAACCTCTTTTGAAGATTCTTTTTTTACCTTAACATCCTTAGTCGGAGTTTGTTGATTTTCTTTGTTTTCTTTTTCCATTTTTATCATTTAAATAAATTATTTAATTTTTTGTTGATTATTTTTTTTCTGTTTTAGCAATAGTTGGCTCTTCAACAATTTCTTCTGCCATTTCTTCTGCAATTTCTTTAAGATTATTAGATACAAGTTTTCCTTCACAAACCCCCATTTCTGATTTTTGTTTGTGTGTTAATCTTGTTTTCATTAAATTATCAAGTGCCACTATACATGCCTTTACATGATTAATTTTAGTTTTGGTTTTACCAATTGATTTTGACCAAACATCTTTTATGCCTGCTAAACCTAAAATCTTACCGCATTCTTTTTCAACACATAATCCTGTTCCTTTAGGAGCAGGGAAAAATTTTACTATAACGGAACCACATTTTCCCTCTGTTCGAAAAGGAATTGTGTGGGGATTACCACAGTTGCATTCCCATGATCCGCATCCACGTGGAATTTTAACAACATTAAGCTTTGCCCTTCTAATTGCTTTTTCTCTTGCCGGAACAGTTTCTTTTGCTTTTCCATAACCAATTCCAAAATAACCGTCCTTATTTCCAACAAGTGCGTAAGTTGCAAACTTTGGTTTATTACCTTCTTGGGTCTTTTTTTGTGTTTGTCTAAAAACTCTTCTTTGACCACCACCAAACTTACCTTTAGATTGCCCAATTAATAATAAATCGGTTTCTAAATCAGGAATTAATAAATCTACAATTTCAGGTTCCAATATTCTTAAACCATTATCAAGGATATAATCAATATCAGTAATTTCTTTATTTTTAACTTTTTGACCAAGATCTGTTTTAGGTTTCCATGATTCCATATCTTGTGTTCTTCTTTGGGCTTCCCTTGCTTTTTTCTTTTCTTCAGCAGTAGATTCACCGTCAACAGGTGTAGCCTCAATAGTTTCAACATCTTCTGCAGGCACTGCCACAACCGGTTGATCAACACTTATCTCTTCAACTTTTCCCTTACTTTCGATAGGGGTTTTAACTTCTTCAACAAGCTTAGTATCTTGAACATCCTTTGTATCTTCTTTTGTTGGTTTTTCTGTTTTATTTTCCATCTTAATTACCTTTTAAGATCTTTTCTTTAACTGATAAAAAGTCTTTTTCCAGATTACTTAAATTTTCTTGTTTGGAAAATTGTGTTTTGGATTTTTCTTTAGCAATAGCAGCAAATTCAACAATATGTTTTCCACTAAGTCTAGCTTCATCTGGAAACATTTCATCTCTGCATGGCACTTTAAGGCCGGCATCAATTGCACCCTTTACTGCTGCATAAATTTTTGATCCTTTAGCACTAGTTTGTAATCCTAAATCTAAAATTGCTTCATTCACTTTCTTTTCCATAGAAAGCTTTGCTAACATTGCGCCTGCAAGATAAGATGCAGGTAAATTATTTTTAGCATGTTTCCAACCAGACTGATCTAATAATTTACTGCTATAACTAACAATAATCTTATCACCTGCTGGTTTGTATTCTACAATTTGAAGTAGAATATATCTAAGTGATTTTCTAATTACCAATCTTGGTTTAGAGGCTTTTAAAAGCTTTAGCCTTTTACTATAATCTATTTTACCGTCTCGTTTTCGCCTAAATTGGATTTTTACTTTGTTTTTCATTCTAATTTACCTTTATGTTTTTGATTTTGATTCTGTTTTTGATTTTTTAGTTAAAAATAATTTGTGTTCTTCAGTATAATTTTTTAGATGTTTTCTACTTCTAAAAAAACCACCTTTGATCTTCATATACAACATCCTAAAATTAATAGTTGATAATAATTTTTTTTCACGTAATTCCTTAAGGAAATTTCTTTGAAGCCTAACTTTATTAATCCAAATTCGTTTTTTAGGGGCTCTAGCATTAGCCGTACCTTTTCTTTTTCCTTGGCCCCTTTGTCTTCCTTTTGTACGTTGAATTTGTCTTTTTTTGGCTCTAACTCTTGATACGCCCTTATCTTGTTCTTTTTTAATTGCTTTTTCCTTAATTAAGGTTCTTAAGTCTGCTTTTGTAATTGCTTCTTTAATATCTTTGAGTCTTTCAGTATCAAAAACTACTTTTTTCCCTGAGCAATCTAATATATCTGCCGCAATCCGTTTTTGAACTTTAAGTTTCATTGTTTTTACCTGTTTTAATTTTTTATTAATTGATTATTATTTGAGTTATTTTTAATTTACATCTTGAACTACAAGAGTAATTAATAACCTCCGTCCTTTGCAGTTAAAAGCTTATCCCTTTCTTTTTTCTTTTCTTTTTCTAACTTATCTCCTGCTTCATCTGCAATGTTTTCAATTGAATCTTTTTTCTTAGCTTCTTTATCTAACTTTTTATCTAATTTCTTTTTCTTTTCTTCTTTATCCTTGGCTTTTTGTTTCTTCACTTTGGATTTTTGCTTTTGTTTATCTACAACTTCTTGAAGATATTTAACAGGATCTTTAACATTTGCAATAAGTATCTTTAATTCTTGTGCTTTTTTAACGATTTCAACCTTTTTTCTAACACCAGTCTTTGCCATTATAATAATTGCTTGTGTTTTTGAATCAATACCCTCTAATTTTGAAATATTATCAACATAAACAGGAAATAAACCATCACAAATTGTTCCCCTAATTGCTTTTGGGGACTTATATCCTTTGGAAACAGATTTTCTATAGCCTCTTCTATGAAGCCTCATTTTACTTTGAATACCTTTTGGTTTTCTCCATTTTTCACCCAATCTCATTTTTTTATGGGCGTCTTGCCTAATAAAATTTGGTTTTCTTGTTTTAAGGTGCTTTCTATATGAAAGCTGGGCCTTTACATGATCTTGACTATTTTGGTTTTTTTCTGGTTTTTCTGATGTCATAGTGAACCCTTCTTTGGTTTTTCAGTAATGAATATGCCTTGTTGAAATATTCTTCTATCAAACCCAACACGTTTACTTAATATTTCAATTTGTGCCGCAGTTTGACCCGCAGTTTCAATATTAATTGCTTCAACGACCACAAATTCGCCATCAACAACAACTTTAACATCTGGATTTAATTTTAATACCCTTGGCACTTTCTCACCAATAAAATTTTTAATTATAAATTCATTATTTTTAACACTTACGTTCATAGGGAAATGTCCTGAACAAATTTTTAATTTGTAAACAAATCCTAGTTCTACGCCCCTAAACATATTTTTTATATGTGCTACAAACGTTCCTAATTGTGTTTTTTCTCTTTTTCTCATTATTTGAATATCAAATACAATTTGTTTACCAACAATGGCAATTATAATTTTAGGATCAAAAAAGTCTCTCTTAATTTCTCCCTTCTTACCTTTAATAGCTAACTCCGTACCATTAAGTGAGATTTCAATTCCCTCAGGAACATCAATTTTTTCGTGGTAGTCTTTGAATTTCATTTTTTATATCTCAAATTTTTAGTAGCAATATGCTATTAGCTTTCCACCAATATCTTTGCTTTTTGCATTATTATGAGTCATTAATCCTTTTGGTGTGGAAATAATTAATAAGCCCATATTTCTTGCAGGTAAAAACCTTTTTTCAAATTTATCAAATTGGTCCTTCTTAACTGCATATCTTGGCTTGATTACACCACATTTATTGATGTTATTCAAAAGATTAATTTCAATATAACCGCCTTTGCCGTCATCAACTTCTTTAAATTCTCCAATAAATCCTTCATCTTGTAGGATAGTGAGGTTAGCAGCAACCATTTTTGATTTAGGTCTAACCCTACAGGTCTTCTTACCTAAGTTTTCACAATTAAGTATATGTGAATAAACATTTGCTAACACATCATTTAGTACCATTAATTTTCACCTTTCGATTTACTTTAGTTGTATTTTTTAAATCCTAATTTTGTTGCAATCTCTCTAAAACATTGCCGACATAAATGTAACCCATATTTATTAATATGGCCTCTTATTCTTAAGCATCTTCTACATCTTTTGTTTGAAATACCCGTGGATCTTTCTTTAGGGGAGTTATGCTTAATGTACTTTTTATATTTAGGCGGTTTAACTTCCAATTGTTTTAATTGTTTTTTATAATGACTATATGTCAATTTATTTCTCCTCCACCGTGATATTAAATTCTTTTTTCATATATTCAATTGCATCATCTTGTGTAACTTTATGATTCATAGGAACTTTCTTCTTCATTATACGCCTATGTTTAATTCTATAACCGTTTCGTTTAAAGGTGACACAAATTTGAAAACCAATTAATGCGATATCTGGGTTGTATTTTATATCAGGAACATCAATATATTCATGAACGCCCATAGCAAGGTTACCTTCTTTATCAAAGTTGGTTCTTTTAATTTTTCCTACCTTTGCCTTTAATACTTTTTTTAATAATTCCACTTTTTCAGGACCACGTAGAGTTAATTTACATCCAATTGGTAATCCTGGTCTTAAGCCCCAGGCAGGAATTCTTTTACTTGCTTTTGTTTTTACAGGAGGAATCCCAGTCATATATTCAATTAACTTAACTGCATTTTCTAGGATCTTTTGATCTTTTCCAGCACCAATATTTATGGTAACCTTCTCTATTTTAATTTCTCTATTTACATTCATTTGTCAGACTCCCGTTCTAATAATTTAATAACTGGTTTATCTTTACCAACAACAAAAGCATATTTTGCTGAAGTTCTAAACATTTCATTATCTTGTGTTCTAAATATCAAGACTTTATCTTTAATACTTTCAATCTTAGCAACCGTACCAGCATATCTTCCGCCAGTTAAGTAAACTGCGTTTCCTTTTTCTAAGTTAAATATTTCACTAATTTTTTTCTTTACAAAGTCATAAACAACAACACATTGTGTTTTAAAATCATCTTTTTCCACAATAAGATTAATACCATTTGTAAAGTTAATTTGGATTTTGCCACCCTTTAATTTTGTTTTACCTAAAACCTTAAGTAACAAGATGTTTTTTTCAGCATCAACAATTTTAGTGGCAATTAATTTTCCCCCACTATTGATTAATAGCCTATAAGATTCATTAAGCTTATTTATGTTTAAAACATCCATAAAACCAAAAGCGGTTTTAACATCAGTTCTTCTTTTCCCATTGATTAATACATCATTATGATTAAGTATATGCTTTATCTCCTTTGTTGTCTTTCCAATTTTAATAAAATCTCTCAAGACAACATTCAAAGGAAGACAAAAACTCATTTCTTGTCCACCAGGCATTGGCCTAGTTACAAATACATTTTTCTTTCTTTTTATGACCCAACTTTTGGGAACACTTAATCGCTTTAGATGATTTTTTACCATTTTTTTACCTTTTTACTTTTTATCAGTTTTTTCATTAGTTTTTTCTTGAACATTATTTTCTTTTGTTTTTAGTTTTTTCTCAGCTGTTTTTTCAACTTTTTCATTTTTAATTGCTGGTTTTGATTTTTCTTCTTTTTTTGTTTCTTTTTTTGAGTTATCAGATTTTGCAGACTTTCCTAGTTTTGTTTGTTTAAATCTACGTTTATCTGATGTATCAAGATCAGTAATTTGTAAGTTTGATGGTGATAAAGGTTTTAATGCTTTTGAACCGTCTTTTTTTGTTTGTTCAATTTTTTCGATAAAGACTTTACTATTTTTGGGATCAACTCTTTCTACTTTACCTGTTTGCTTTTTATTATCTCCCCTTAAAACTTTAACCCTATCTCCTTTCCTAACTCGAATACTTCTAATTTCATATTTTTTTCTAAGTTCTTTGGATAAGTTAACATTCAAAAATCTTGAAGCTATGTGAGTAGGAGCGTTAAATCTATATTTTCTCTGCTTCCTTGTTTGTGTACTTGATTTCCATGATTTTGAATAAACTTGTTTCATTTTAAACCTCTAAACAATGATGCTTGCAATTTTTGCAATGCCCGGCCATCTCTCACATGATTCTTTTGCAATTGGACCTTTGAAAATTGTTCCTTGCGGATTACCTTTATCATCTTTTAATACTACAGCAGCATTACTTTCAAACTTCACTCTTGTTCCGTCTGGTCTCCTGTATTCCTTTTTTTGTCTAACAATAACTGCAAAAACCACTTTTTTTCTCATTTCTGGCTTACCCTTAATAACACTTGCTAATATTAAATCACCAATACCGCCCGCGGGAATTCTTCCTTTAGTTGTTTTGATTTTTTTAACAGAGATCAATCTAAGTATCTTAGCCCCACTATTGTCACAAACGTCAATCTGTGCGCCGTGTGGTAATGCCCTTGTTATTTTTGATTTAACTGCTAAAATTTTCTTCAACCTCATTCCATTTTTTGAATTACTACGAAATTTTTAGTCTTGCTTAATTTTCTGGTTTCAGCAATTTTGACTTTATCTCCTATAGCAATGCCCAAACAAAGAGGACTATGTGCCCATACTTTTGTTCTTCGTTTTTCATATCTTTCATATTTAGGAATATACATTCTTCGTTCCCATTCAACAAGCGCATTTTTTTGAAATGTTAATTCTTTAACAATTCCTAAAAATACCCTACCCCTTACTTTTGTTTCGCCATGAAACGGGCATTTTCTATCTTCACATGTTGTTTTTGGGCCAGGCACGTCAATGCCAATTTTTGTTGTGCCGTTATTTTTTGTTTTTTCCATGAAATTCACCATGATTAGTTTTATATCCTTATTTCTTGTTTTTGTTTTTTTGTTCTTTTTCTTGAATTTTTTATTTTTAATGATTTATTTGATTTTGATTCTTTCTTCTGGCCTTTTTTCAAGTAAAACGCCGTCGACATTAAAGGTTTTTTCCTTAATTTTAAACTGAAACACACAACCTTTTTTTATAATGGTTTTGTTATTGTTGTTTACCAAAACAACAAATGTGTGTTTTGTTTCGTCGATAATTTTACCGTTCAGGCCTTTGAGTGATTGGTTTTGTGCTTCAATGATTTTGACTGACAAACCAATCAGTTCTTGTTTCAATACCTCTTTATTTGAAACCATCTTGGTTTTCCTTTTTTTGATTTTTCCAAGAGATTATGATAATTCAACTGTTTCAGGCGCAAACCCGAGTTCAGTTAAAGCATCTCTTACATGCTGTTTGTGATTCCCTTGTAATTCTATTTTTCCGTCTTTGAATGTTCCGCCACAAGCAAAAGTTGACTTCAACTTTTTTGTGAGCTCTTTGATACCAATCTGTTTTGCATCAATACCATCAATCACTGTATACATTTTCCCAAACTTTTTTTTGATCGTATACACCTGAATTTTTTGTTGTTCCTTTGCTATTGTTTCACAAACGCAAAGTTCACTTGGTAGTCCGCACGTGGAACAAATTTCACTCATACTTTTTTACCTTCCTTTTTTTTTAAAGACCCTAACAAAAAATTAATTCTTGCCACATCTTTTTTTAAATTCTTGATTATCATGGGATTTTTGAGTTGTGTACCAGTAACACGCTGAGTGTTCTGCTTCATTAACTCTTTCTTTAACTCACTAAGCTTTTCTTTAAGCTCTGGAGCCCCTAGTGTTTTATATTCTTTGAATTTCATTTTGAATTATTACTCTCATCATTTTTTGCATCAACGTTTTCAGTAGCTACATCTTCAACTACCTTTTCAGTTACTTTTGTATCTTTGTCATCACTTTTCTCTTCTTTTGAGCTAGGTTCCTCTGTTGTTTTTTCAGTTTTGGTTTTTGTTGATTTTGAGACTTTACGTTTTTTTGATTTTGTTTGTTTTGAATCATCCTTTTTTCCTGACTTTTTCTTGTCTGTTTTTTTCTTATCTGTTTTCTCATCAGCTTTTTCTGTGCTTTCTACAACCACGTTTTCAGTTGATTCTTCAACAAGACTTCCAGGATGTTCTGAATAAATTTTAATCTGGTCCGGTAAAATAACTTCTGGTGGTAGAATTCTAACTTGAATTCCTACTGTGCCGCTTTTAATTTGAGCAACAGAATATGCTGTTTTAACCCCAGTTAACGCAACATCCCCGCACTTTTTTAAGTATCCTTGATAAAATCTCCATCTTTTTGCCCTACTACTTGGGATTTTTCCAGAGATCAATATTTCAACACCTAATGCGCCGGCTCTCATTACTTCTTCCAAGGATTTATGGCCAATTGATTTAAATCTCATTGGTCCAAACTTCTCAAGGGAATTAGCAATTTTCTCGGCAATAATATTTGGATCTAAACCGATTTTTTCTATTTCATTAATTTCAATTTGTGGATTTTCTAATTTAAATTTATTTTTAAGAGCCAAAGTTAGTTTTCTAATACTTTGACCTTTTCGACCAACAATTAATCCTGGTCGTGAAGCATTAATAATAATCTTTTCACCTAGTGGGGTCATTTGAAGTTTAATACTACTTAAACCAACTTTTCTCAAGCTAGTTCTAATATATTCATTAATTTCAAATTCCTTTAATTTTTGATCAATAATTTTACGAACAATCATTTTTCTACCTTCTCATCTTCTTTTTTTAATTCTTGTGATTCAGATTTTTTAACTTCTAATTTTGGTTGTGATTGTGATTCTGGTTGTTCAACAACTTTTTCTTGAGGAACTTGTTCTTCTTTCTTTTCTTTTTCTTCCTTTTTTTCCCCAATTACCTTTTCAACTTTTTCTGGTTTGACTTCCTTTACAACTTCAGGTTTTACTTCCTTTGTTGGTTCTGGTTTTTTTATTGATTCTGATTTTGTTTCATTTGATACTTCTTTTTTCTTTGGTTGTCTTTTTTCAGATTTGGTTTCTTTATCAAGAGTTTTAACTTCTTCTAAAACAACTTCAACATGAGTTCTTTTCATTTTAACTCCCCTTTGTCTTCCAAAATGCCAAGGAGTTGAAGCTTTATGACAACAAATGTGCCTTATAACCATATTACTTGTATTTAATCCTTTAATTTGTGCATTTGATTCAGCAGATTTGATAATGCTTAATATTTCTGTAGATGCTTTTATTGCATACCTACCTGGCCCGATTTTAGTTTTATGACCAACATCACTATTAAACCTTCTAAAAGGAATTGCTTTTTTTCCTTCCATGGCTTCCTCTAATATTTTCTTAGCTCTTGGCAATGGTTTTTTTCTAATTGCATTACAGATTTCTACACCTTGTTTTGTAGAGAACCCTAAGCTAAGGCCACATGCTTTTGACATGAGTTCTGCATTATATTCTTCGAATGCGTATTTTTGTGTCATTTTTTTGTTTTATTTTTTGTTTTTTTGAATTTATATTATTATGATTATCTTACTGAAACACTTGCACTGGACCTTGTAGCTCCAACACCTGGTGCACTATGGCTTACCTTTGACCTTGTCAAGGAAAATTCACCAAGGAAATGCCCTAACATTTCTGGTACAACAATAAGTGCCACAAAAGTTTTACCATTATATATTAAGATGGTTTTATCCAACATTTGCGGAATAATAACCATATCACGACAATGTGTTTTAACTCTTTGACCTTTTTTATCTAATTTTTCAAGGAATCTCTTTTGAGCATCTGTATTTCCTCTTAATAATGATCGCTTTGATCTTGCAGGTAAAAGTTGAGCAAACTCTTTAATACTCATCTCTTTTAATTCTTCCAATGTTTTTCCGCGATATTTAAATTCTTGAATAGCCATATTATATTACACCTAATTACCTTTTCTTTCTTCCTGTTCTTCTAGCAGCCACCATACCAACCTTTCTACCAGGTGGTGCATTAGATGACGCAACTCTTGCTTTTGCTTTTCTTGAACTTCTTTTATTACCAAATGGATGATCAACAGCATTCATTGAACCACCACTTACTTTTGGATAAAGTCTGTTCTTAACTTTCATTTTATGAAATTTAGTTCCTGCTTTTAGGAATGGTTTTTCAGGTCTTCCTGCACCCGCAACAACACCCACACAGGCCCTACAATTATTATGAAATATTTTTTGCTTCTTTGATGGCAATAACACAGTTGTTTTATTTCCAGTATGTGCCATAACTCTAGCAAATGTTCCTGAACTTCTTACAAATTTTCCACCATCTCCTGGAATACCCTCAATATTAAATATTAAAGTTCCTTCAGGGATATCTTTCAAATGCAAAGTATTACCAACATCTGCATTTTTGGAAGTATGTTCAATAATTTGATTTAATTTAATATTTTCTGGTGCAACCATTAAAACGGTTTCGCCATTATCATAAACAATTTTTGCTAATGGTGCGGAATGTGATTGACTGTGTATAAGATCAATAATTTTACCTTTAATTGCTTCTTGAGAGATAGAGGGATGTTTAACACCGCCTTTAAATCTAAAAGAGGGACACCTATAAGTCGTACTTCCTTTTCCTCTTCGTTGTGCAATTATTCTTTTACCCATTATATCATCACTTAATTTATTTACATAATACCTAATTTCGTTGCAACATCAATTGCTGGTTGATCCATTGGCAATTTAATGAATGCTTTTTTTTTACCCTTTGGAGTAATTAAGGTATTAACTTGAGTTGGTTTGATTTTAAACATTTCCTCAAAAGCTTTTTTAATTTCAATTTTAGTTGACTTTCTACTTACTAAAAACACTAACTTATTTTCAGCTTCCATTAATCTAATGGATTTTTCAGTTGATAATGGACATTTTAGTATTATTGATTCTTCCATGATTATCACATTTTGTTCATATTATTTTACATGAATAGCTTTTCCTTTTCAAGCTTTTCAATTGCTGCTTCTGTAAACAATGTTAATCTTCCCATTGTTGTTCCTGGTGCAAGTAACTCCGCATTTAATTTACTAACTTCAACAACGTCTAACCCAGGTATGTTTTTTGCAGATTTTAGTAATTTACATTCTTTTGAAACCACTAACAAAGGACCTTTTCGAGTTTTATATTTTCGGCCCCTCATTTTTCCTTTACCTGCCCTTACTTTTTTAACAGATGACCTTGTTAATTCATCTGAAAAACCAAAGGTTTCTAATAATTTTTTAATATCACATGTTTTTTCAAGATCTTCTAATTTATTTTCAAATATAAATGGATAATGTTCTGGGATTTTATGGCCTCGCTCTGTTACTAATTGAATAACAACTGTTGCTGCTAATGCGCTCCTAATAGCCTTTCTTCTTTCCTTTTTATTAATTTTTTGAGACCACACCTTATCTGCTTTTGGTGGATGAGCTCTTCTTCCCCCAACAGTTCCTGGCGCAATAGCACCGGCCCAATTAAATCTTGTACCCCTACTAGATAAAATCTTTCTAGGCACTCTTGATATACCGTGGCCATAACTTGTTTTATAATTATTTCTTCTTCTACTTAAATTTCCACAATGTCTTAAACCAGCCCTTGGATCAGCACCATAAGGTTGACGTTTATTACTTTGAATAGTAAAGACTGCTCTTTCAATTAAGTCAGGCCTAATTAATTCACTAAACTGTACTGGCAAATCCTTTTTGCCTGTTTCTGATTTTGTTAGTGTATATATTGGTAGTTTCATTTTCTTTCCTTATTTGCTTTGTTGTGATTTTAAGCTAACAAATTCTATACTTGGTGCTTCTTTTGGACTTTTTCCTCTTGATCTTGTTGCAAAATTAAATCTTAATAATCTTTTTTTAGGACCACCAAGAGATCCTTTTACTAAAATATAGTCTGTTTTAACAGACCCTGAACCAACAAATCCTCCTTTTGGATTAACTTCTTCAGGTTTATCAGATATTTTTAATAACCATTTATTATATTCTGTTCTTGTATGAAAACCCATTTGACCAGCATGTGCAACCCTATACATCATATGTCCTTGTCCACACCAACTACCCAAACTTCCTGGACCCCTGATTACTTTTTCAGATTTATGATTTCTTAAAGAAACACCAAATCTTTTAACAGGGCCTTGAAATCCTTTTCCAGTTGTAATTGCATGAAAATCTAGTTCTTGACCAGGTTTAAATACATCTGTAACTTTAATTTCTTTGCCAATATTATCTTTAACATATTGAAATTTCTCTTCTTTAGTGCCGCCAACACATAATTCAAAAACTTCTGGTTTTTTCTTACCAACTGAAGCCAATTTAGGTTGCGTATAAACTTTCATTCTAACATCATCATAATCTTCTAAATTAATATTGTCTAAAGAACCAGTATTTTTTGGTAATTTAAGTTTTCTACCAACTTCTTTGTCAGCTTTAAACATCACTTCTTTCTTCATAAGCCAATTTTTATTATCAAGTTTATAGAATAAAATTGAAAGGATCTTTAATGGTGGACATTCAACAATAGTTACTGGTAATGTTAATTCTCCGCCTGTCTTTGCTTTTCCAGATTTTCTATGATCTATAATTGTAATGTGAGTCATACCAACCTTATAACCTGCAAAACCAAGAGGTGTTGCTTCTTTTAGCACTGGCCAGGATCTAACTCTAGGATAAATTCTTTTAGCCCTCTTTCGGGGCCAAAATTGCATACTTCCTGCTCGTGGTTTATGTGCTTTTGGCATCTTGTTACCTTGTTTTGTTCTGTTTATTTATTTAAGAGTCCTTAGTCTAGGCCTTAAGGGTTCAATAGCATAATCAGCCTATTGATTGCGTTTTTTCTCAGAATGAAAGCCGATTTTAATCGATTTTCAACGAAAAACGCCTTTTCAGGCCCTGTTAAGGTTTATCTAGGACATTTACAACCGTTTTTTCTATTTAAATGCCCATTTCTTTTTGATGGTAAGAGCAGCAGGTCATTTATAAAGATTATTGTTTTGCACACTAAGTAACAAATAAGGGATTTAAGGGCATAGCAAATTGATTTCAAACCAAAAAAAACAATATGGAGAACATAGAGAAACAATAAACGGGCCTGGAGGGATTCGAACCCACGGTCTACGGCTACCTTCATTTAACCCATAGGCAGAGCCCAAAGGGCATTTAGAAGGCCGTCGCATTATTTATCTTGCCCCACAAATAACACTAAGTTATTAGATAAAGCAACCAGACTATGCTACAGGCCCTTATAACCTTGAGATTAAACCTAGGGTTTATAAATTTATTGCCTTTAAGAACTTTGTAAAAAAACAGAATTATTAGTTAAAACTATCTTCTCAAAACCGCAAGATCTAACCTACCCCTACAATAATCGCAATTAACTTCTAGAAAACTCTCGGCCATCCAAGATTCAACATCATTAATAATACCACAAGATTTACATTTAACCTCAAGATATTTTTTGGTTTTGCCATCATAAATACCATAAGGAAGTTTCTGCACAATTTCAACCATAGATTTTGCCCTCTTTTAGAAATTAGGATTATTAAATTATATATTAATGTTTGTAAATTATGTGCACCTTACCCAAAATTATATATATAACTTAATCAATGATTTAACTTATACTAGACAAAAACCTAAACAACTGAGGTGATTATTATCATGAAAAAAAGAGCTCAAAGTGCTGCTGGTGCAGCAGGATTAATTGCACTTATTGCAGTTTTTATTGTATTATATTTACTTCTTATGCCGCCACAAGAAAGGGCAGAATTATTAGGAGAATCCCCTTCATCACCTACTTATTCCTCTGGTGGCAAGGCGGCAAGTGTAACAGAACCATTTACAATTAAAAAAACACAATTATCTACATCTCCTGGAAGAATTGAATATCTAAAAGTTAAATCATATGAACATCCTTTGCCGTCTGTTAATCTTTATACTACAACCAACGCAAATGTTCTTACAAAAGAAGAATCCCTTTATACAAAAAATGGCGTGTTTGATTATTCTTCCAGAAATATTACATTTAATGTGGAAGATATAGAGTATACAAATAACATTTTGCTTTCCGCTAACACACAAAAAGCATCTGGTAACTTAAGAATCTTCTTTAATGAAAATTTGATTTATGAAGGTGTGGCAAACCCATTCCCTGCAATCGAAATTAAACAAAACCAATTAAAACCAGTTAACACAATTTTATTTGAAGTAAGTCCTGTTGGTTGGAGATTTTGGACAACAAATGAATATTTGTTAACAGATTTAAAAATTACTGCAGATATTACTGATGCAAGTGAACAAGCAAGTAAAACATCATTTTTAGTAACAGACACAGAAAAATTTAATCTTGAAGAAGTTGAACTAAGATTTTTCCCAGATTGTGACCCAAATAGTGTTGGCAAATTAAGAGTTTACATTAATAATGAAAACATTTTTTCAGCCATTCCAGATTGCACACAACTTAATTTAATCCCAATTTCACCAGATTTAATCTCTGCAGGAACAAATTATGTTTCTTTTAAGACGGACAAAGGTTATTACTCAATCTACCAAATAAAGGTAGATACAGAACTAAAAAAACAAACTTATCCAGTATATTATTTTGAAGTTGATGAGAGATTATTTATTGGAGAAAAAGAAGACGATGATGAAAACTGTGGAGAAGTAGATGGTGTTTGTCCAGCTGGATGCGATGAAGATCTCGATAGAGATTGTTGCTTCCAAGAAAATAATATGTATTGGTGTGATGTCGTACCAAATGAAGAGGGAGATCGATGCGTGGCAGTAACAAATGCAGACATCTGCGATAGATGTGATTCTGGTTATGAAGACCAATATAATGATGCGCCAGAAGCTTGTGAAGGGCTTTGTGGCGATGACGGTGATAATGAATGCCCTGGTGGGTGTGAAATTTACTATGATGAAGATTGTTGTTATGACGACAATGAAGGCAATTATTGGTGCAATGATGTTCCAGTGTATGGCGTAAACAATGTTTGCAAGCACAGCTTATCACAATCACAATGTGATGATTGTCCTTCTGGATATAAATCTGAAACAGGATCCTATAATTGCGATGCTGATGAAGAATGGGACATTAAAACATTAAGACCTGATTTTGAAGTTGAATTGGTGTTTAAATTCTTAGGTGATAGCGAGAGAAAAGCAGCACATGTTTATGTCAACGGACATAAATTCTATTTAGATACTTACAAAGACGAATATACTCGAGTTGTAAGCAATTTCATGGAAGCTGGCAGCAATGCAGTTAAGATTGAACCAGATGTTAGCAGCATAGATATTATTAAGTTAAGTGTTGAAGTTAAACCAAAGAAATAAATACTTGCTTTCTTTTTTTCTTTATTTATGGCATTATGCATCAAAGTTCCAAAAAAAGAAGCTAATAAAGTAAAGATAGAATTAATAAGAAACAAAAATCTTAATAATAAATACAAAGTTATAAGTGATAAAGAAAACATATATTTTCCAATTAATAAAGAATTTAAAACAAAATATAAAACAACAAACAAAAAATTAGATAGTATGAAACAAGAGATTACCTCATTAAAAACGGCCCTTAAGAAGATTCTAACAAAAAAAGAAATTGAGATGGTTAAAACGGCATATGATTTAGTCGGAGACATAGCTATCTTAGAAATTGATGAGGAATTAAGAAAAAAAGAAAAAGACATTGCAAAAGCATTACTTAAAATAAGAAAAGATGTTAAAACCGTCTTAAGAAAACAAGGCAGTCACGAGGGCGTATTTAGAACACAAAAAATGAAATATCTTGCAGGAGAAAAGAAAAAAATTGCCTTACACAAAGAAAATAACATTAAATTAAAATTAAACGTAGAAACGGTTTATTTTTCTCCAAGATTATCCACAGAGAGAAAGAGAATTACAGAACTTGTAAAAAAATCAAAGAAAAAAGAAGATATTCTTATAATGTTTTCTGGGTGTTCACCATATTGTTGTGTTCTTGCCAGAAATGCAAAAGATAAAATAAATAGTATCATAGGTATTGAAATAAACCCAGAGGGACATAAATATGCATTAGAAAATATAAAATTAAACAAATTAACTAATGTGGGCCTAAATAATGGTGATGTTAAAAAAATTGTTCCAAAATTAGTTAAATTAAACAAAAAATATGATAGAATTTTAATGCCATTACCAAAACTTGCTGAAGATTTCTTAGGAGAAGCCCTAGCAGTAAGCAAAAAAGATACAATAATTCATTTTTACAATTTCTTGCATGAAAAAGAGTTTGAAAAAGCTGAACAAATGATTAAAAAAGCCTGTGTTAAAGCCAAAAAGAAATATAAAATTCTTAAATTCGTTAAATGTGGCCAACATTCACCCGGCACATATAGAATTTGTTTAGATTTCAAAATAGTTTAAACTTAATTAAAACCAGCAGATTCTCTTAATTCAACTAATTCTAAGAAACATTTTTATACTCCAACACATTATTATAACTTGCGTGCAATGAGATTGTGAACACCATGGGAGCTAACGCTGTGACCGACGGAAGTAACTATCGAGCACGCATCTTTTCTAAATAATAAAACAAAAGAATCAAAACCACCTATAGAACCAAGATTTAATTAAATTATCCAAACATTTTCAAATAAGAATCATCATATTTTTCTTTTTGTTTAACTTTTATGATTGCTTGAACAAAATCTTTTTGTAAAATTTTTGTTCTTTTACTTCTAATTGCAAAATAACCTGCTTCTGTGCACATTGCCCTTACTTCTGCCCCAGAAAAGTCATCCATTTTCTTTAAAAGCATTTTAAGGTTAACGCCTTTATCTAACCTCATCCTTCGAGTATGAATTTTAAAGATTTGTTCAATACCTTCTTTAGAAGGAAGACCCACTTCTATTAATCTATCCAATCTTCCTGGCCTAATAACTGCAGGATCTAAAATATCTTTACGATTAGTACAACCAATAACTTTAACATTTCCTAAATTCTTAAAACCATCTAATTCTGCTAAAAATTGCATAAATGTTCTTTGAACTTCTCTTTCCCCTGATGTTCCAACTTCAATTCTTTTTGCTGCTAAGGCATCAATCTCGTCTATAAAAACAATAGAGGGGGCTTTTCTTCTAGCTAGATCAAAGATTTCTTTAACCATTTTTGCACCCTCACCAATAAACTTTTGGACCAATTCAGAACCAACAATTTCAATAAAAGTACTATTAGTTGCATTAGCAACTGCTTTTGCAAGGATGGTTTTTCCAGTTCCCGGTGGCCCATACAAAAGTATTCCTTTTGGCGGCACAATGCCCACTTTTTCAAATAATTTTGGATTAAGCAAAGGTAATTCTACTACTTCTTTAATTTCTTCAATTTGTTCATTTAAACCACCAACTTCTTTCCAAGAGGTAGTTGGTTTTTCCATAATAACAAATCGTTCAACATTAAATTTCTTTGAAACAGAGATTTTTTTAATAATATTCAAGTTTTTTTGTTCTGCAAGAACAGAATCACCTGGTTTTAAATTTTTTACTTCACTAGAAATATTTACAAAAAATTGATTGCCGTTTGGTGTCTTAATAACTGCTTGTTTTCCAACAATATCTGCAACTTCACAAACCATCAATGCTGGTTCTCTTAATTTTTTAATTTCAGATTGTAAATGTGCAATTGTTTCTTTTAAAATTTTATTTTCTGCTTCAAGACGATGAGCATTAACAGTATAGTTATACATTACATTATCTAATGCCTCATTAGTCTTAGGATTAGTTTTACTTTCCATTACAACTAAGATAGCAGATTAGCTTTATAAAGTTTGTGCCAAACCAGAGATAATGTTTAGAAAAGATTATGAATATTTGGGGGATTGTTTCAAGTGATCAACAGAGTTAAAAAGTATGGTTTGATTCTGGTTTTTTTGAATATCAAAAATAGATATAGATGTTTGATCAAAATGATCAATTTCTGATAAATCATGTGCAGGTAGATTATTTATTACAGTAACCAAAGATTTGTTTATTCCATTATGGCCCACAAATAAAATTGTTTGATTTTTATGTTTTTCAAAAACAGCTTCAAGGATTATTCTTACTCTTTTTTGCATATTATTTAATGATTCTGCATCATCTGGCCTTTTCTTCCAATCAATTTCACTTTCTTTTTTGCCTGTAAAACTACCACAATCACCTTCTCTTAATTCTTTAACAAAGTAAAGAGGTATTTTAGGATGAAATTTGTAAATTTCTTTTGCAGTATCAGCCGCTCTTGCAAGATCACTAGAATATATTGCATCAATGTTCTCATTTTTAAGTCTTAATGCCAATTGTTTTGCTTGTTGAATACCATTCTCTGATAATTTACCGGGATTTTGGCCTTGCAGAATACCTTTAATGTTATCAACTGTTTCGCCATGCCTTGTTAAGATTAATTTCATACTCTTTAAGAATTAATATAAGTTAATAAAGTTAACGATTAATAACAACTAAATCCTTGGGTGCTTTTGTTAATTGAATTAAACCTTTCTCCCCAAGCAGATAGTCGTCTTCAATTCTAATCCCTAGTTTATTTTTTATATAAATCCCTGGTTCAATTGTAAAAATCATCCCAGGATAAAATTTATCCTTGGCTTCTGTTTTTAAATTAGGAAACTCATGAATTTCTAACCCAATTCCGTGTCCTAAACCGTGAGTAAAATATTTTTCATACTTTCCAAGAGCTTGTCTTGTTTTTTTAGTAACAAACGCCGTTCTTTTTCCAGGGGTAATTAAAGTAGAAGCATAATTTTTAGCATTATTCACAAGATTATAAAGTTCAATTTCTTTTTTAGTTGATTTTCCAACAAAAAAAGTTCTAGTGATATCTGTACAATATCCATTATAATTAATACCAAAATCTACAACACAAAATCCTTTTAACTTATTTTGTCGTGGAGAATAATGGGGAATTGCTGCGTTTTTACCAGAAGCAACAATTAAAGGAAAAGAAGTTTTATAACCATCTTTTTCAATCTCTGCCTCAATAAATTCTTTTACTTGTAATTCTGTTTTTAATTTATGTTTTTTTATTGCATTAATTGTTTTAGCCCAAACAGTTTCAGTTAATTTTGATGCTTGTTTATACAAGAGAATTTCTTTCTTTGTTTTAATTGCCCTAAGTTGTTTCAAATCTTGAGAGAGATCAACAATTTTTATTCCTGAAAATAATTTTTTTAATCTTTTATGTTCACTTACTGTGACATAAGAAAAATTTAGCCCTATCTTTTTTATTTTATGTTTTTTTATTAAAAGTTTAATATTATCAATTGCTTTTTTATTTAATTCTTTAAAATTTTTAATAGAGGATTGTTTCTTCTTTTGTTCACACTCCAGGGCAGAGCAATAAATTCTCGTCGGAAATTTAGAAGAAACAAACATAAATGCGTGTTCAGGAATAACATCTGCAAAATAAAAAAAAGAAGGATCATTTAATCTTGAATTAATAATTAACCCTACATCAATTTTTCTTTTTTTGAGTAATTTTTTAAGTTTATTAATATTGAGTTTCATAGTTTATTATTTGAGTTTATTTTGGAAGTTTAAATTCTTGAATTTGCTCAAAAAGTTTTATTGCTTTTTTGCTTTTTTCTAACTTTTTTCTTACGGGCGATAAGAGTTTATCTAAATAATCAGCAACTGCTTGTTTTAAATCAGCTGGGTGCAATTCTCCTTTGATGAAAGCTTTTTCAAGTTCTTCGTAACTAATAAATTCTAAGTTGCCGCCCCATTTTTCTGGTCTTTCAATCACTAATGAATCGAATTTTTGAAAGATAATATATTTACAATATTCCATAATTGGATTTTCTTGGACTATTTTTTCAGGACAATATGCTTTTTTTATTTTCCGAGTAATGTCCTCTGTAGTATCATTCATAAAAATAGCAGAATCTGGTTTGGATTTTGACATTTTCATTGCCAACATTCTTTCTTCAGGGCTTGCTTCTTTCCCTGGTGGCTGTAATAACCCCTGTAACATGTGGTGACTAACAACAACTGGTTTATAATAACCTAATTTAGGGCCAACCTCTCTTGCAAGAACATTAACTTTTCTTTGGTCCATTCCTAACTGCGTAATGTCTGCACCAATCTCAAATATATCGGCACATTGCATGCAAGGATATAATATTTGAGATGCCTGTAGGGTATCCTTCTCTGTTCTACCCATTATTTGCGAACACCGGGTTATTCTTTTTACAGTATTACTTCTTGCTACCCTCATTACTGTTTTCCAGTATGTTCCATTATTAATAAGATCAGTACTCCTCATAAATTTAACATTGTCCAGGTCCATATCACAGGCTTTCCAGACTTCTATTAAATAATCACCAACAACATTGATTTTTTCTAAATCCCCGCCTAATTTATTATTTGCCCAACCATGCCAATCTGCTGCAAGCATAGTAAATTTAACCCTTGCTTTTGTCATCTTGTTGATATTAATTGCTCTAAGTAACCCTTGTGCAATATGAACGTTTGTTCCAGAGGGCTCAAAACCATCATAGGCAATTGGGTGTTTCTTTGTTTCAAACAGAGTTCTTAATTCTTCTTCTGTAAGAACCTCTTCTCCTACTTCCATAATTAGATTAATTTTATCTTGAATATTCATTTTACTAAGATGTTGTTTATATGCTATATAAAGATTATTGTTATAAACCCCCAAAGTTCACAACTAAACACTCCTAAATAACCTGCATTTAACAGTTTTACCAACGAAAGATTTAAATACAAAAGACGCTCTCATGTTCTAATAATTGACATAAATTGATATACGATCATTAAAGAGGGGATTTATAATGGCTGAAGAAGATAAAAAATTTTCAAAACAATTGCTTGGTAAGGTAGTAGTATCAAAATCTGCAAAGAGATTTGGTGAAGTGGGAGACTTAGTTTTTGAGACTAGATCTGGTGAATTGATCCACATAGTTTTAGTTAATCCTACACAATATACTGAGAAATTAGAACTAGAAAAGGACAAAAACAGCAATATTCTAATACCATTTAGTGCAGTTATTGCAATTGGTGATTATTTAGTAATTGCTGAAGAAGATATAATTTAATTTTTTTATTTTATTAACCTATTTTTTCTAGAATGATTAACTTTTTAAATCTAGCCCCGTTCACAATTTCTAAATATGACAAATGATGAAAAACCTAAATCTTCTGCAATTTGGATAGAAAAGTATAGACCAAGTACTTTTGATGAGATTAAAGGACAACACGAGATTAAAAAAAAAGTTCAGGCTTTTATTAAACAAGGCAATATGCCGCATTTAATGTTTTCTGGACCAGCCGGCACAGGAAAATCGACAATGGCGCTTGTTGTTGCCAAGCAAATGTTTAAAGAAAACTGGAGACAGAATTTCCTTGAATTAAATGCAAGTGATGAAAGAGGGATTGATGTTGTAAGGCACAAAGTTAAAGACTTTGCAAGGACAAGAGCATTGGGAGATGTCCCATTTAAAGTTATATTTCTTGATGAAAGTGATGCATTAACAAAAGAAGCACAACAAGCATTAAGAAGAACAATGGAAAATTATACACAAACGTGCAGATTCATTCTTTCAAATAATTATTCTTCAAAGATTATTGATCCCATTCAAAGCAGATGCACAGTTTTTAGATTTAGATCATTAGAAAAAGCAGATATATTAGAAATAATTGATCATATCGTACAAAAAGAAAATTTAGAAATCGAAGAAAATGCAAAGCAAGCACTATTTGATATCAGTAAAGGCGATTGTAGAAGACTAGAAAATATAATGCAAAGTTGTAGTGCAATTGATAGCAAGATCACAGAGGAATTAGTATTCTCAATGGCTTCAATTGCAAGACCAAAAGAAATCCAAGAATTATTAGAATTGGCAATGAAAAATAAGTTTATGGAAGCAAGAAATAAGTTATTAGATGTAATGTTAAAGTATGGTTTAAGTGGCACAGACATTATTAAACAAATCCAATCACAAGTCATGGAATTAGATATAGACGACAGAATGAAAGTAATGCTAGTTGATAAGTGTGGAGAAATAGAGTTTAGAATGACAGAAGGCAGCGATGAATACTTACAATTAGAAGCATTGTTAGCTAATTTTACATTGTGTAGTTTAAAATAACCTTAGTTAATTCTATTTGAAAATAAATTAATAAATAAGTTATTTAAAAAAGAAGAAAATAAAAAATTAATTATTTTGTAGGATCTCTTCTGATTCTTACTGTTTCACTAACAAAATCTTGGTAAATATATTCAAGTGTTAAATCAAATTCACTAGTGTAAACATCCTGTTCAGGAATTGGTTGACTAAAACCATATCTACATCTAACAACAGTTTCGCCATTTCTATTAATCCTTATTTTATCTCCGCCAAGACCTTTAGCAGTACATTCCCAATCTCCACCACCATAATTCATTTTAATTTCATCATATAATGGAGAAAATTTAACCATGCCAGAACTTTCAGCTTTTGCTTTACCGCCAGCCACATTTCTTACAGGTATTTCCAACATAATTCTTCCTTTGCCTGCCGGTCTTTGTGTTACAGTCCCAATTTGAAATGGTCCACCAGAAACAAACGCTTGCCTACTTCCCTCTGTATCACAAATGGTATCATCATAAGGATTTCCCTTAAAACAAACCTTTGGAACAGCAACAGTTTGTTCATAATCATAAGTATATTCCACAAAAAAATTTGCATCATAAAAGGTTCCTTTGATTCCGCCAGGACCCATACCAATTGATCCAAAATTAACCATAAATTCGCCACCATCTAATAAAAATTCAGATACTGGTTCAATAGATTGAGTAACAGAGGGATTTGGATTTAAACCCGTAAAATCTGCAATGTTTACGCCTTTAATCACAAGATTAACAGTAGAAACCTCGTGTTCTCCTTTATTCATCAACCTAACCATTAATGGAAAACTTTGATCTTCCCATACCTCAGGATATCCAGAGGAACTAACTAAAGACCCTATTTCTTCAAATTCAGCAATTAGTCCTTCACTGCCACCATAAAATGGAGCAGCAACACCAGGCTCTTGTCTTTGAGTACTACAGCCGGTAAACATTAGAATTAAAACTAAACTTATTATAGCAAGATATTTTGATATTTTCATATTATCATCCTCTTTTATTTTATTTTTTTATTTTAAGTTGATTTTAGTTAATTAATTACTATATATATAGTTCCTTGATTTAATCTATATATATAGTTTTTGGTTGTTTATGTGTAAAATCCATTAAATTATGAGCATTTAAAACAATAAATATTTGAAAATTATTCAAGGTAAGTATCTTCACCAGAGTAAAAAGGATCAATAATTTCAATTGGAACATCTAAGGAAGAACTATAACCATATAACAAAATTATTTCCAACTCTGTTGTGTATGATGATTTTTTAGTTCCTTTCTTAAAAGAACATAATGCAACACCCTTACCATTTGATAATTTAATGTTCCCATCATTCTTACAAACGCCGTAACCAAGCCCGGAAATATGTGCACTAACTTCCAATTCATTGGAGTTAGTCATATCAATCCCGACCGGACAAATGCTTTTGTCTGTTGCGGCCCCTTCTAAAATAACATCTCCGTCTCCAACATTTTTAACCTCAATTAAAAATTGAATTTCTTCTTCACTCATTCTTGGCTCAACATAAGTAACAGCAACTGGCGCACCCTGACTAGAAAGGGTTTGTGAAATTAATTCACAAGTTGAACTACCAGAGATATATTCATCCATGTCTGTAATAACACAAACAGGTACAACAGCAGTAGTTTGATAATCATAACATGTTGAGAACAATAAGTTTGTATTATATGAAGAACCATAAGGGACATTTAATGTTTTTTCTTCTTGAATTTCAATAAATTGTGAATCGCCTTCTGGCATATAGGGTTTTACGCCCTCTAATAAAGGAAGATCTAATATTGTAGAAGATCCGCTTGAATCTTTAAAAAAAATTGCGTTAGGATCATAACCCCAAACAACAATAAATCCGCCAGGCACATCATTGGTTCCTAAATTCTTAACTTCCAACATAAAATTAAGTTTTTCTCCTTTAATAAAACTTGCCGTGTTTTTTACATCATGCAATGTAAGTTCAATCCCTTGTGTGCCATGTGCAACATCCAATGTTGGGTCAGCAGATTGTGAACAAGAAACTAAAAACATCATTAGGATAATCAAAAAAATAAAAATAAAATTGCTAAAAAAACCTTTTTTTATCATTTAATACAACCCTTTCTTCTTAATTGTAATTTTTTCTGATTCTGTAAACGTATACCCATAATCTAAAACAACTTTAAGTTGTGTTAGCATCGCACTATATTCCGGGGCTGCAATCGGTGTTTTTGCAGTGCACCTAATTTGTGCCTTGCCATCCCTCATTCTTGTTTCCTTATTCTGGTTAATAAAATCACATTCTAATGTCTCGCCGGCATCACCCACAAAAGTAGCCACATCATTATATTCATTTTCAAATTTATATTTTCCACCCAAAAATTCAATACTCCGTAAATGGATCGTGTTATAAGTATTAGGGGATAATGCTTTTGAACTGCAAACATCTTCAACATGGTCTTTATGAATAACTTCTCCGTTTCCTTTATTTTGTAAATGAATTATTAAAAACGGTTTAACTTTATTCTTACCATAAGATAACATTTTTACTTCAATATTTGTTATTGCAACCGGTGCACCCTGACTACTAAAACTTAAATCTTTTGGAGAACAGGGTTTGTTTAATTGTCCTGGCTCATAAAAGGTGGGGTCAATGCAAAGTTCAGAAACAAGTTCTGTTTGATATCTGTAACATGCTGTTACTCCAACAAAAACATCATGTTGAAAACTTTGTTGATCTATTTTTTTTACCAAAATAGGATACTCAATAATTTCAAAATCGCCATCCGGATTTGAAAAAGATCTACCCCTAAGTTGTGAATCGTCACCAAGATGAAAAATTAAATTTCCTTTTTCAGTATTACAATATTCATTTTCTGCATCCCCTCCTGGCAAACACATATAATCATCCTCTAAATTTAAACTAACAAAACCACTGTTTGTTTCTGGAAGATCATATGCTCCTTTGTTAAAAACATTAAGAGTAATTTTAAAACTAGATTGTTCATAAAGCTCGGGCAACAGCCCAATAATATCAAAATTTAATCCATCTGTTCCTTTTTTGAATTCTAAATCAATAGTGTGTTTCTGTTTTTGTCCACTACAACCAACAACAAATAAAAGTTGTAAAATAATAAAAAACAGTGTTGCCTTAATAATAATTTTTTTAAATTGTTTATTTTTCTTCATTTTTATTCCCTACATGGAGATGTTTTCAAATTAGGTTTTTTAAACTATTATATTTTAATAAAATTAACTAACTACTGTTGCATCTGGATTAAATTCAATAAAGCCATCAAATAATCCTGATTTTCCTGCATCTGAGACATCATAACCCCCTTCTATATTAAATGCATAAGGCTTTAATAAGTTTATATTATAAAGTGTAATTTCAGGAAACTGTGGACAAGTATTAATCTTTCCAAAAATGTTTGTTGCACAAAAAGCTTCATCACTACCTGAACCAAATAGTAATACTTGTTTACTTTGAATATCATAAATTCCTTTAACAACTACGCCCGAAACATCTTGCCAGATAGTAGTTGGTAAAATTGCTTCCCCCGGAATACTAACCTTAACTCTACTTAGATCAAAATCTTGAAAATAAAATTGAAAGTTTTGTTCTTCTATACTACCCGTAATAAATTTCACCCTTAAAAAGGGATATTTCTCACCATACTTCCAAACGGCAGAAGGAAGATCATCCTCATCTATCACAAATTGATCAATAAACAAAGTCTTTCCATATCTTGAAACCTTAAAAGTTGCAACGGCCCTTTCTTCATCTTCATCAAAACCTGCTTTAATATCAAAATCATATTTTTGTTCTAATTCTGGAGAAATTTGAACAGAAGAATCCGTAACAATTATTGTGCTAAGTTGATTCCAGAAATTAGTTGGGTTTTCTTCTTGAATATCATCTAAAATTCTAAAAGAGTCTTTGTTGTCCTCACAATATTGCCTATCATTTTTTATCTTTGTCAAGAAAGTATTATGTTTATAATAAATGCTTTGTGTACATTCAAATGGTTTAATATCGGAGCAAATCTTTACACCAGTACCTAAATCACCGGCGCCGAGATCCTTAGGGGTAACTGAAACAAGACTAAAAGAATTACTTTCCATTGAATCCTGAAATATAACTAAGGCGTCTTCTGTAGAAACACTTAATGAATCTTCAACACCCAAGTATTCAGTATTCCCACTCTTAATATCATTTAATAAAGTTGCACCTAACCTAATATTATCATAGGCATTATGTAATATTTCGCTTCCAATTTCATTATCACTCATTTCATCAATTTTATCTGCAATTGGCCATGCTGATCGTTTTATTATTATTCTTGCTAACTTAGGTGTTAAACCCATAACCCCCCATCTTCCACCAGAGATATAATTCTCCATTCCGCCACTAGTATGGACTATTAACGTTAAAATAGAACAAGGATCAACATTTCCCGCATGTTGTTCCACGATGCCAAATATTTGTTGTGCAACACTATCAAAAAATTGCTTAGGATCATCAAATTTAGAAACAAGCATTGCAACATTACTACTAGAAACCGCCTTATCAAGACCTTGAACTTTTATAGATGTATGTTTTTCAACTTCATAATCATACCTTGCCCTTGCACGAAAGTATTTTGTAGTAACTGGTGCGCTCCCCAATAATGTGACAGGATCCTCAACATTAAATTTACAACTAAATGTTTTATGCTTTTCAATATTTTCAAGACTGCTTGAATGAAGATCTGTATTTAGTTCATAACCAACATAACCATCAAACTCTTTTTCACAAACTTTTTTTACACATTCCTCAACATCTGGATTTGTTTTTGCAGTTAAAATATCTCCGGGGTCATATTTATCAAAAGAAGATGAGCTTTTTTCAGCACATTCAATAAATGGTTTACTGTTATAAAGTTTATAGTCTTCTTGACATTTACGTGTGTCATCTGCTTTTGCATAAAAACCAAAATAATGACTACAAGTTCCTTCTAATAACACCATAGAATCTGGAACTTCTATTATTAATTGATTTAGTTTTTTAATTTTGCCTTGCCAACCATAATTATTATCAATAGTAACACCAACCCTAACAACATTAGACTCTGTTGTTGCTGCATCATGTTCCCCCATTTTAATTCTAAACGGCGGTTTTTTTGTTCCTATTGCTAATTTAACAGGACCATTTGTAAAAATAGAGATTGGATTTTTTTCTTTAATACCAAATTCACTTAAAGGATCAATATCTTGCCTTAATAACCCCCTTAATCTTTCCTCTTCCATAAAATAAGTTTTCAGGTAAGCCATTGTTTCAAAATTAAAATCTGCAGTAAGAGTAACTTTTTTAGAATTTTTAAGTTGGTTAAGTAATTGATTACCCGGCGGGAGAATACAATCAATGAATTGTTCATCTGCATCAAATATTAAATATTCATTCGTAGGTAAAACTTGACCTTGATACGGTGGCATATAATCTTCATAAGAAGTAATTTCTTCATCATCTTTTTTCTCTCCTAAATAACAGCCCGCTTTAATCTTGATCCCATCATCTAAAGTTCTTGCTTTAAGCAACCCATAAACAACTATTTTTTCTGAATCATGAAACTCATCATCAGCTGCTTGAACATTATCTATTCTAACCCCTAATTGTTCGTCTTGTGCATTTTCAACTTTTCCTGCATAATAAAGATCACCTCCTGCCGCTTGATCAATTCGCCTATACCACAATGTTTTTGCATTAAAAGCATACTTCTTAATAATATCAAAGAAACTACCCCAATAGCCTCCACTTTTTTTCAAAGTAGTTACAAATTTTTGACCATGCGTTTGTGTATATACTTGGCCTTGATCTAAAACACCACCTTCTGCAAGCGGCATAGAAATTAAAAAACTAATTAATAAGCCAAACCAAAACAAAAATATTGCCCACCCAATTACATTTGATAAAAGCGTCCTATTATTTTGGGCTTTTATTCTGTATGTAATTGCATAATAAAGCCACCAAGGGGTATAGATGGGATTTAACAAATACATTTCAATAAAATATTGCATCCTGGCACCAAGATATGGTGCAGACATTATCCAAATATATTCCCATGTAAAATAAATTACAATAACTACAAAAAAATCCCTAATTGCGTCTGATCGTTCAGAACCATCAATAAGAAAAAAATATGCAAGAACGGCAAATGAAAAATTAAATATAAGTTTAGATTTGATACTAGGCATCCTCATAAGCACGCCAAAATGAACTACAATTGCCGCAATAATAAAGGCATTAATTTTCCAGGGTGATATAGTTGCTTGCGCATGAAATGACTGTCTTCTTTGTTTATATTTATCTTTAACCTTTTTACCGGCGCCCTTTAATTTTTCCCATAATTTAGATTTTTCTTTAACTTCTTCTTCCTTTGCTTCTGCTTCTTGTTTTTCTGCATCTGCCTCTGCTTTTCCAGCTTGAGCATTTTCAATTGCTGCTTTTTCTGCTTCTGTTGTAGATTTATCTAGTTTAGTCTCTGCTCCAGCTACCTTTTTCGCAACATTTCCTAATGCCTTATCTATATCATCTGCAGATCCCATGCTCACCACTTTTTTTGTTGAATTATGTTTAATATCCTTAAATAAATTACTTTTATTCAATAATTGAATTTTATTCTAAAATCTATTAATATATTGTTTCATTTATTTACTCTTATATATTATTTTTGATATTTTAAGTATAATTGCTTTATACAAACAAAACCACACAAATCCAAAAGAACACACCAAAATCTAAAAAAAGTCTCCTAACCCTCGTTGTTTAATATCATTTGCTTCAGAAATCTTGTTTAATGTTTTTTCAACCCTTTCTTTATCAAAATCATGTTTACCACATAAAAAACTAATAATCCCTTCAAAATTAGGTGGGGAAAATTTGATAGAATAATCCTTATTTATTGGCATTTGTTTAATTAAATAAAATATTTCTTCCCATTCGATATCGCAATGTTCTTCCCATTTTGCTTCTTTGAACAACGCATCAAAATCTGTAGAATGTTGTGAAACTAATTTTAATGCTTTTTTTGGACCCAATCCCTTAACACCGCCAATATTATAATCTGTGCCAATTAACATTGCCAAAACAATTAATTGATCCAAACCCAATTTTAAATGATTTAAATTATCAGCAAGATTAATTATTTCGGGTTTAACAGTTACATAACCCAATTTATTGGTTCTTTTACGTTTTCCCGCAATTGATAAGTTTCTAATTAGATTTGTAGAACCGTGTAATAAAGTATCAAAGTCCTGACTAACACAAGCATATGCATCTTTATTCTTCACCATGAATGCCGCTTGCGCTTCGCCCTCTGATTTAGCTTGAACAATCGGTAACCCTAATAATTCAATTAATTGCTTTGCATCATTAATCATTTCAGGAGTAAGTTTAGTTGTTCTTGAAGCATACTTTTTCATAAGTTCTATATCTTGCCTTTGTTTTGCAATTTCGTATTCCTTTTTTGCTTCCGCCTTAACTTCAGCCCTTCTTTCTCTTTCTTTTTTTTTGAGTTCAGGTGCAACACCATCAAAAACAAAAATGGGTTTAAGACCATTTTCCATCATTGTAGTAACTCGAGAAAATAACCCAATAATATGAGAAGTAACATGGCCGTTTTTGTCTGTTAATAAACTTCCATCCCTTGCCCTAATTGTCGTCAGAAACTGATAAAGCATATTAAATGAATCAATTGCAATAATTTTATCCTTTAAATCAGATAACGCAATTTCTTTTGAGACAATAAGATCTTTAAATGCAACACCCATGTTATTATTTCCTCCCGTTTAAAATAAAGAGTTAAAAATAAAAAATAATAAAAAATTATTCTTTAACACGCAAACTAAAATCTGTAAAATGATAATCCCTATCAAATGGTCCTTCAATTGTTTCTGTATAAATTCTAAATTTATATGTGCCTGCAAAAACAGGATCTCCCTTTACATTAGATTTATCTCCAACAACAACAACCAAAGGTATGTATGCAATCTCATTTTTTCCTAAGATAAAGGTTTCATCAAAATTAGTATTAGCAGTAAACCATTCTAAAACTGTTTCATCTGCCCCACCATTGCTAAAAGAATCTGTTTTTGACTCCAATAAAACCATTGAAAATTTGAATTCTAAAGATTTTGCACCAGAATTTCTAATTGCAAAGGCATAGGCGTAAGACCCACCAAAAGGAACAGCTTCTGCCCCTCCCAACGTCTTTGGATAAACAACAGATTTTTGATTAGAAATTAAATCATCAAGTTTAGAGATTTGAACAGGAGTTAATTCTAATTGTAAATTGCTGGGTGTCGCTTCTTTTTCTGCCGGTTCGGAATCAGTGTCTTTTGTGGTTGTTTTTTCTTCAACAACTACCTTATCATCAACTTCCCCTGTTGATTCGCCTTCATAAACAACAGAACCTTCATCCCCCTCTGCATTACAGTCATCAAGATTAGAAACCGTTTCTCCATTTGGACAAAGATAATTTTTATTAACACAACCCATTAAAACAATTAAACTAAATACAACCAACATAATTAATAACAGATTTATTTTATTTTTCATTCTTCCACCCCATTTTTTAATCTAAAAATACAATTTTCATGTTTTTGAATTCTGTGTTTAACATTTCCTTTGCTTTTTTTGTTACCTCGCCCGTTGTAATAAACAAAGCAGGCAATTGTTTTTGCTGGCCTTTAACAAAAGTTGTTGCTAAATCACCATCGTTTGCCTTTTTTTTAGTCTTAACCCGGCAATAATACATCATTGGGCCCACTATTGAAGGAATTTCAACAACACACTCAAATTCCTTATTTTTCCTAATAATGTTAATATTTTCATATTTAATGTTGTTTTGATTAAAATAACTTTTTATTTTGGAGAAGAGTTCATCACTAATTTCCGTTTCTGCACCATTAATCTTAGTTTGTGTTTCTGAATCAGCCATCTCTTTTGGGACAATTATTGGTTTTTCCTTAACTTTAATTTCCTTTTTTTCTATTTGTGTTTTTACTTGTTTTTCTTGTTGTTTTCCTTGTGATCTAATTTGTATTTCTGCTTGTGGTTTTATTTCACTTACTTGTTGTTTCTTTACTTGCCCATCGATTGGTTTGATTATGGGTTTTATTGGTTGTATATTTTGTGGTTGATTAACTTGTGCGGCGCGCTGTTCTTCAATTTTATCATTAACCTTGGTTTTAGGCATTGGTAAAACAACAGATGCTTTTTGTGGCACTTCTTCTACGGGTTTAACCACCGGAATTTCTGATTTAATCTCTTCTGGTTTAATCTCATTTGATTTAACCTTCTCGGATTGAACGGCCGTTACCATTCCAAAATATTTCTCTTTAATCAAACTAACAAATTCAATTTTAGGCATCAAATACCAAACCCAAAATAAATGGGTTTGATTATTATCATTAACTTCAATTGCCTTTGCATAATCTTTAATAGAACGCAACGAAACTCTTAATAACGGGGCAAGTTCAACATCTTTAAGCACCTTTTCCTTTTTTAAGGTTTCATAAGCTCTTTGGTCCTTTTCATTAAGATACTTATTCAAATCTTGAAGTTTAGGTGTTTGTTCAGGAAGATAGTAAAATGGGCTTCCCCCCATTTTTACAGAAGTAATGCAAATTTTACCCTTGGATGCAAGCTCAGCTAATGCTGCACCAATAATTATGGTGTCCTTTTCTAATGTTTTAACAAGATCTTTAGGAACAAGCGGGCCTTTAAGGCGCATAAATTGCAGGATATTATTATAATCTAACATTATAAATCAGAATAGAAATAGGTTTATATATTTATTGTAACTTTAAAAGTGATTTCAGAGTGTTAAAATAACTTAAAAACTAACTTAAAATTCAGAGAGAGTAAAAATTAAAATAAAACAGGAGTAACATATACTTCCAGGAGTGCAGCAACAAATAATAATAAAACAGAGATTATGATTAATTCGGACACATCAAACATAATTCTTTCAAACTTCTTAGATCCAAAAACATGCCTAATTACTGCCACCGAAATTATGCCGCCCGCTAAAGCAACCACAAAATAAGCTAAAATCTCAAAAAAACCATGGAACATATACTTAAAAAATCCCGAAGAAAAGATATGGAAATATTTGAAAATACTTACTTCCCCAATTAAATTACCAAAACTAGCTAAATTTTCTCTAATAAAAGTTCCAATTGCGGCAGCAATTACAGTTGCATTCCAAGTTAAAATAAACATTGCCCCAACACCATACAAAAATGAAAACAACAAACAGATAGATAACACCCTTAAATTATTCATAAATATCGTTGATAAAACATTTGGTCTTACAACATTACCCGTATATTGTGTATTAATGCTAGTAATTGTATCAAGCTGGGTGCTGAATAAATGATTTACTTGTTCAGAAGGTAAAAATACAAACCAAAGTGTAGAAGCAACTAAAATTCCTAAAAACAAAAACATAAAGGCACTTATTGCTTTACTATGCTCTTTCAAAAGCCTTGTTTCGCTAACTGCATGTTCATCTTTTATTTCTTCTAATTTAATAGTATTATAAATAATTGGAAAACTTGCTAAAACTGTTAAAAAAACCATTACTAATGAACTATACTTTACAAAAATTAAGGTTCCGAGTAATGCAGCCATAGAAGAAAATAAGACACCTAAGAAAAACATTTGCCAAGGTCTTTTTTCTGCTTCTATAGGATTGATTAATACGTCTAAAACCATACATGATTTCTGAATTTGCTGTTTTATAAATGTTTTGAAAAGATTTATAAAGCACAAACAGATACTTAAAGAGATATGGTTGAAGAAGAAGAATATGATAAAATGTTAACAGAAGCCTATGAACGGCTACCTGAAGTAAATGATGTTAGGATGAGATTTGAAATTCCAAAAGTAACAGGACATTTACAAGGAAATAGAACAATTATAAGTAATTTACATCAAATTGCAAGCACATTACATCGCCCAGTCGAACATTTATTCAAATATTTATTAAAAGAACTTGCAACCCCCGGAGATCTTAAAAAAAATGGTGCAATAATTGGTACAAAGGTTGCTGCTTCCAGGATTAATGAAAAAATTGAATCATATACTGAAGAATTTGTTCTTTGTGCTGATTGTGGAAAACCAGACACAAAATTACTCAAAGAAGGAAATTATTTATTCAAAAAATGTTTAGCATGCGGTGCAAAACAGTTTGTTAAAACAAAAAGATAACACTACAACACATACAAAATTTAATATCCCTTTATAATTCTCAAAAAAACATAAAAGATATATAATCCAATTAAGATTATAATTGAATTATGAAAAAAAAGATAATCATTAAGGGGCACGTACAGGGTGTTTTTTATAGAGAAAATACAAAAAAACTTGCGAAGGCCCTTGGATTAAAAGGATATGTAAAAAATAAATTTGATGGTTCTGTTAAGATTGTTGTTTCTGGCGAAGAAAATAAGATTAAGAAATTAATTAAATGGTGTAAACATGGGCCTATGCACGCAACTGTTGAAAACGTTGAAGTTAAAGAACATGATAAGATCATAGATGAAAAAAAAGAATTTCAGATTACACATTAATATTAAAACAAGATAAAAGAAAATATCAAACCCATTTACCAAGGGCTTCTTGTTTTTCAGTTTCTTTTCCAAAAACACCATTAATTCTATTTTGTAATAACTCTAAAGTTTGCTGAACATTTGTAGAAACACCAAACTCTTTTGCAAGATTTAAACTTAACTGCATATATTTAGTTACATTTCCTTCTGAAATTGTAAAAATAATTTTACCACCACATTTAACACAATATCCGCGAAGAGGTGGCCGCCTAAATTTTTCGTTACATTTAACACATCTAAATTGTTGTTGAGAAAATTTTCTTAAATTCCCTTTTGTATCTTTAAGAAAATGTTTAGTAATTACCATTTCTGCAACATTTGTTTCATCAACGGCCTTTATTCTTCTCGCAATATCCATTTGTCCTTGCAATTTTTCCTTCATAGAAGGCAGCGTTTTATATGCAGAACATAAAACTCCTTCATTAATATTAGTTGTTGGATGAGTAAAGCCCATTTGTTCATATTGTGTTTCCTTGCCCAACCTATGGGTTATTTGTTCAATTTTAACATCCCACGGATTTTTGTATTGTTCTGCTGCCTCATAAAGTTCCAAAGGATATTGCCAAACAACATCTAACCCGTGTGCCTGATCATCAACCTCTGTCGGGTTAATAGTAATTGTTAAAACAAGCGGCGCATCCATTGTTTTGGCACCACGCGTATCAGGAAGATATTGACTTGAAAAATTAAGAAACCCGTCTAATAATAATGTGGCTGATGCCTCATCACCATCACAATCACGTCGCATCGCGGCATGAAATAAAGGGTGTGCTAAAAGACCCTGTGTTTTTGAAAAACCAATTATCCTCCCAACAGTCCCGGCAGAGATGTGTGGAGCCAACCCAATAATTAAATGACCAACTAAATCAAGAGGTGATTTTAAATTATAATATGGTTTAAGTGAATAAAGTTTAATTAATAATTCATCTATAAAATTAGCGGCCCTAAACAAAACATCTTTTGCCGGCTCATCTAATGCCTCGTATGCGCCTGGTAAAATTACGTCTTGTGGTTTAATTTCTAAAATTTGATCAGAACTTTCTAATTCTTTTCCAAGAACATCATTTTGATATCCTAACTCTTTTAGTTTTTCTATTGCCGTTCCTACTTCGCATGGTTTAAAATGAGTAATTGGCAATTCAGACATATCATACCTCATAGTCCCATCTTTATTAACAAACAACCCATGTTTTGCACGAAGTATTCCTTTAACTAAATGTTCTGGAATGTGATTTTTGTTACTTGTGCCCCTTACCCCTTTAATTAAATCAGGGTATGTTGGTTCTTTAAAGATTTTGAGGGCACTATTAAAATAATGTTTAATATCGAGTTCTTTTCTTTCGTGTGTTTGTTTTAAATCTTCTTTACAGTTAGGGCATTTTTGTTTGTCTGTTTTACCACATTGTCTGCAAAAATATTGTTGTTTTGTTGCCTGCCCACAAAGTTCACAAGATTTGTAAACTGATTCCTTTTCACATTTTGAACAAAAAAATAAAGGAAAATCCGCGGTAACTTTGCTTTGTGTTAGTGCTGATTGAAATGATCTTGTCCTTCCACCTTCATCCCCTACCGGAAATAAAACTTGCGGGCTACCAGTCATTTTCCTCATTTTTGCTTTTTCTGGCCGACCCATTCTTGCCCCAATAAATGTTCCGGATTTATTTTTAATTTTAATTCCTGAAAAAACCATTAAATTTTCTAAAGCAGTTTTTTCCTCATTAATTTTTAATTCTGCGGGATTTTTAAGTAAAAATTCAAAAATTTCTGCATAATGTCTTTCAAGAATAATAAATTCATTATTAACAAGATTATGTGGACACCCAATTTGTTCTAGAATTTCTTTTATTGGTGATGAATTCTTCAAAACAATCTTTTTTAGTTTTCCCTCTTCTTCAACAACTTTTCGTGTTGGCCAAAAATCAATTAATTGTCTTAAATCTTGATTCTCTAAAAGATCCCAATGAAAAGTATAATTTGGGTGCAAAGGAATCATTAGTTTTTGTGAAATTTGAATTGCGAGCTTTGCAGAAATTTTAGTGAATAATGGTTCTTTCAAGAGAACCTCTAATTTTTCTGGATCTGTATCAATTGTTGTTGCAAGTTTATATACATCAATTGTACCAAATTTTTCAACGCTTTGTTTTTCAAGATCACGAATCCACCATTCTTCGTTATACCCGCAGGGAACTAAGGCGTGCCCGTTCTCTGAAAAGTCACCATAATTAACTAAAAAATCGCCCATAAAAAGAATTTGATCTACGGACGAAACATATTTTTTCGCTTCTTCAATTGTATCAACTTTAATAACAGATCCATCTTTTAATTTAATAATTGGCCCATTAATAGAATCACAAGAAGTTATTGCGGCCGCCTTGCCTGGCCGTTCAATCTTTAATTGTGTCCCAACACCAATATATTTTTTTAATAACAACATTAGAGCGGGATTAATAGACGACGCAGAAAACCCAGACATTCTTGAACGGCCATACCTTAATCTAAATCCGCCTTTTGCCATGGGATGAGTTAAAACAGGCCTTCCAGCAACCAAGTCTGCAATAAAGGTATAATTTGGAGAAATTTTTTCTTTACTGCCACCACCCACCGCGGTTCTTGCTTTTATTGATTTTTGTAACTTTAGGAATTCTTCTAAAAACCCCCACTCCAAATTAAACTCTTTTCCCCACTTTTCCAAACGTTTCCATAATTTAGGTGCTTTCTGCGCCAGTCCCTCTGCCAATACCAAACAAAGGCCACCCCTAATTCTATTTGTTTCAATTCTTTGTAAATCTTTATAATTGGAAACTTCAATTTTTTCAGTTGGATCTCCTTCAACCTCGATGGGTAAATGTTTAACCAAAAATTCAATTTCTTCTGAAGAAGGAAGATATTGTAAATTAGTAATCCGGTCATGATAATCGGCAACCTCTGCCTTAAACCGATTAATTTCCACAGGTGTAGGATCATACTTTTCAAATCCCAACTGTGTTCTGAGATAATCTACAAGAATTAAAGAAAAAGCTGATGCCGTTCCACCTGCCCCTCTTATTGGGCCAGCATAACAAGGCGCCAAATATTCTTTTCCCAATGCCGTTTTTTTAATTTTTAGTTCAATAAAACCTTCAAGGGGTGCCGCAACAATGCCGCCAGTTTGATACGCAAAACCAGTCCTAATTCCAACTTCAATTGCTTCTTTTTGTGTTTCAAATTTACAAAACTTTTGTTTTGCAACTGCAAGTGCGATAGACAAAGCAACACGCCAATCCATGTGTCCATATTTTTTTTCTAATTCTATAATGTGTTTTATAACACCACAACCAACCATCTGGGGCGCAACAATACCAATTAATGCCTCTACTCTTTCGGCCATATTTCTTGCTAATTTAATATCGACCTTAGATTCAGGATCTAAATTTAGGGCCCTTGCTTTATTTGCAAGATCATAACATTGATTTAAACCAACCTCCAGCGTTTCAAAATACTTTTCCATTTCTTTACTTTTAACAACCATATTAAAACCTCAAGATTTTGACTTCTCTTGTACCTAAATTAACCAATGGAACTCTTGCAGGTTCAGGATTATGTCCAACCTTTTCCTGAAAAGAAGTTGTGCTTTGCCAACAGGACCCACAGATTAATGTAATGTGTTTATGATTAGAGACACAAGTTTTATGTACATGCCCTGTAACAAAAAAATCTGGCACTTTTTTAATAACCAGCGGATCATCAAGATTATCAGGGATATATAATGTTGAGGCGTGAGTGGGCGCAAGATGTCGCCTTCGCAACAAATATTTCATGACCAAGTCTGCACGATCATAGCCACCATTATTTCTGATTTCATCTACGTTGGAGATATAATAATCAAAACCATAACCGTGATAAAGAAGAACATCGAACCCAGGGAAATTCTCGTCTTGGCAGATATTAATCAAGGAAGGGTTACTCACAAAAAAGACATTTGGTAACTCCAACAGAGGTTTAATAAATTCGTTTGCTAAAACAGGTTGTGGCTCTGCTAATCTAACTGCATCGTGATTTCCAGGACAAACAATAATTGCAATGTGTTTAGGGATGCGAGAAATTAAGTTAGTAAAATGGTTGTATTGCCCATATATGTCTTTAATATTAAGTTCTGCTTCTTGGTTAGGATAAATTCCCACACCATCAACAAGATCGCCCGCTATAAAAAGATATTTGATTTTTCCAACTAATTTTTTTTGTTCTTCAGATCCCATCTCGCCAGAGATCCATTTCAAAAATTTGTCAAATTTATCATCTAAAAAATAGTTAGAACCAACATGAATATCAGATAAAAAAATGGCGTGTTCGTCCCCCGGTGATTTTTTAAATTCTTGCTGTGCAAACTCTGGCAAAATAAGTTTATTACAAAAGATAACTGTTTTGTCATTAAATCCAGAAACACCAATTACTTCGTCCCCTGTTAAATTTTTTGCAAGAGTAAATAATTCTGGTTTGGTTTTATTAACCACCACACTTATTTGCCCAGTTGGATCTTCAACAACCAAAACAATATTTTTTGCTCGCGTAATTCTTTTTTCTACAACGATACCAATTAAAGACACAGAATCTTTATCACGTTTGTTTAAAATTTTATTAACCGACAATAAATTGGTGAGGTCAGATCTTTGCATCAACATGTTTTTAATTGCAGAATAACGTTTATTAAAATAACTAACAAAATCTTGCACAGTTCGTTTTTTTGGAAGATCTTTATAATCTGTTAAGATCTTAACTTTATAATTAAGTTGTTTTTTAATTAGTTCTTCTTTTTGATCTGTGCCATCGCCATCCTCTCTTGTGTGGCCTGCTCGTTGCATAGAAACAACTTGGCCTGAAGCAGACGTTGTTGTTATTTCGCACCTTTCTCCAGACACAGGATTCTTGCTCATTGAAGAGGATTGGGAAGTAGAAGAAAAATTCTTTTTTTGTTGTTTAAAATTTAACCATGCTGCCTTGGTCACATGAAATACATTTGTTGCAGTGGGTAAATTAACAAATTCTAAGAAAAGTTCTGTTTCTTCGTCCATTAAACAGTCCAATAGTTCACCATCTACCAAAATTCCTTTTTCCAATAATGTTTTCACTATTTTAGGTTTAGAATCTAATAACATTTCAAATACCCAGGCTCTGTTCTAAAACTGATGTAATCTTTGTAATTAATGACGCTGGAATTGAAAGACTAATTTCTCGTGTTCTACCAAATCTTCCTTTTGATATTACTTTGGCATTAATTATTCCCAACATATCCATTTCTGCAATAATATCTGAGGTTCGTCTTTGTGTTAATGGTCTTAAACCAACTTTGGCACAAATTTGTTTGTAAAGATCGTAAATTTCTCCAGTAAAAATTGCATTGTTTTTTTTAAGCGAAAGAATTGCAAATAATGTTGCTTGTTGTTGTTTTGGTTGTGTTTTAATAATGTCTAAAACTCGATCTTTTTCAATTTTTTCTTCGGCGCCATCTATATGCTCAATTACAACATGTTGTTGTTCGTTTCTTTCTGCAAGTTCGCCCGCGACCCTTAATAATTCTAGCGCCCTTCTTGCATCGCCATGTTCTCTGGCGGCATAGGCTGCACATTTTTCAATAACTCCTTCTTTCAAAACACCTTCTTTAAATGCAGGTGTTGCCCGTTTTTTAAGAATATCTTGTAATTGTAATGCATTATATGGGGCAAAAACAACTTCTTCTTCACTTAAAGATGATTTGACCCTGGGATCCATGTTATCTGTAAATAATAAATCGTTTGAAATTCCTACAAGAGTAATTTGGCTCCCTTTTAGTTCAATATTAATTCTGGTTAAATTATAAATAATTTCATCCCCTGCCTTTTTAATAAGTTGATCGATTTCATCTAAAACAACCAATAATTCTACTTTTTTCTCCGTGATCGCATGATGAAATATTTTATAAACTTCTTCAGTTGGTAGTCCCGTTGGTGGAATTTCCTTACCTAATTCTCTTGCTAGCTGCGCAATTAACCTATATTCTGTGTCCGCAACCTTACTTAACTTACAATTTACATAAATAACCTTTAGTGGTAATCCTTGATTTTTAGAAATTTCTAATAAATGATTACATACATATTTTAGTGTGAGTGTTTTACCGGTTCCTGTTTTTCCATATACAAATAAATTAGATGGTTTTTCTAATCTTAAACAAGGTGCAAGAATGTTTGCGAGTTGTTTAATCTCTATTTCCCTATGTAAGATCTCTTCCGGCATGTAGGAGGCCTGCAAAATAGCTTTTTGCTTAAATAAGCTATCTCTTTTGAGAAAATCCTCAAAAAACCCCTTTAATCCCCCGTTTGTCATCTTCCTTTCCATAAGAAATAAAGGTATATAAATATTGTTGTTATAGAAACGTAGACCCACCCCTTGGTTTCCTATGGAACTCATTTGTGTGTGGTGTGGCTTGCTTGTTGGTCTTAATTAAGTAAACTTAAATTATTAAATACATAAATTTAACCAATACAAGGCTTCTAAAGAACAAATTTGAATTTAAAAAATAAATGAATTATTTAAAAAAATAATCATCATTTTGAGAAAAATGCTATCTTTTTCTTTTTTTCTCACATTTCTTTCTTTTCAATATTGTAAATAATAATAATAGTTAATAGTAGTAGTAGTAGTAGTAGTAGTAGTAGTAGTAGTAGTAGTAGTAGTAGTAGTAGTAGTAGTAGTAGTAGTAGTAGTAGTAGTAGTAGTAGTAGTAGTAGTAGTAGTAGTAGTAGTAGTAGTAG